>Ga0164311_10000701_pt1 | contig 15280 bp, 25 predicted proteins | sample GuaBasSedimGuay2_FD_121796 | JGI IMG/M metagenome (GOLD analysis project Ga0164311, IMG submission 121796) | Subseafloor sediment microbial communities from Guaymas Basin, Gulf of California, Mexico - Guay2, Core 4569-9, 9-12 cm | ecosystem: Environmental > Aquatic > Marine > Hydrothermal vents...
CGCATCAAAAGTTGGGCCTCCAACTGACGCATCGTATCCAGCACCACACCGACCACGATCAGCAGGCCAGAAGAGGTGATGAGCAACACCCGTGTCTTCAAAAACAGATCCACGATAAAGGGCAATACGGCCACGCCGCCCAGGAAAAGTGCACCCACCAACGTGATACGGCGATAGACAGAGTTGATGTAATCGGCCGTCCTTTTACCAGGCCGAATTCCGGGGATAAAGCCCCCTTGTCGCTTCAGAGCACCTGGTAAATCCTGCTGCTGGACTATAACGTCCGTATAAAAGTAAGTGAAGCCCACAACCGCCAGGAAGTAAAGCAAGCCATACCACGGACTCTGCCCACTGAAGGAATTCACTACCCCCTGGGCAAATTGAGACACTGCGGCATTCTCACTGTTAACGAAGAAATTTGCAATCACCGCCGGAAAAGTGAGAATGGACTGGGCAAAGATCAGCGGGATCATCCCGGCTGTGTTGACTCGCAACGGGATATAGGTGCTTCCGCCACCATACATCTTGATACCACGCACGCGCTTACCGTACTGCACCGGAATACGTCGCTCTCCCTCCTGCACCACCACAATCACAAACATCGTGATGGCTGTAATCGCCAGGAAGATGCCGATCATCAATACTCCCATCCCCGCACCGCTGCTCCCCATCGCCTGAGCCTGGGTCCAGATGCGCACCATGTTCTGCGGTACACGGGCTACAATACCGCTGAAGATAATCAACGATAGGCCGTTACCAATACCCTGCTCAGTGATCAACTCTCCTAACCAGATGGCGAACATCGTACCGGCCGTCATCGCCACCAGCACCGAGACGGTAGACAAAATGTGCTCCGGTGGACTGAAACCAAAGCGGGGCAGGACAGGATGTCCACCAGCCCCAGCACTAAAAATGCGTGCCTGTCCAAAAGCCTGTAATGCCGCCAACGGGATGGTGATGTAATACGTCCACTGGTTAATCTTACGCCGACCCGCCTCTCCCTCCTCGGCCAGCCGTTCCAACTTGGGAATGATCGGAACCAGCAACTGAACGATGATAGTAGCAGTGATGTACGGATACACACCATTCGCCATGACCGAGAAACGGGCTACTGCCCCACCGGATAACATATCCAGCAGGTTGAACAACTGGCTGGCCCCGCTGGTGCCTGCCAGCAGTTGCTGCAACGCCGCCTGATCCACCCCCGGCACCGGCACATGTGCTGCCAGCCGATAAATGATGAGGATCAGCAGCGTATACAACAACTTACGCCGCAAATCGGGCAAGGTCATGGCATTCCGCAAAGCCTGAATCATCGCCGCACTCCTAATCCGTTATTGTCCTGCGATCCGCGTTCTATCGCGTCCGATAGCCACCCCGCCGCCAAGGCAGTTCCTCCACCGATCCTCCGGCTGCCTCGATCTTGGCCCGTGCACTGGCCGAGAACCGGTGCGCCTTCACCGTGAGCGGATGATTCAGTTCACCGTGTCCCAGAATCACCACCAACTCGTCCGCTCGCTTGATAATGCCCGCCTCGGCCAATGCCTCCGGCGTGACCTCGGCCCCTTCCTGGAAAACCGCGAGCCGCTCCAGATTGACCGGCGTGAACCGGACGCGCCACGGATCGCGAAAGCCCACTCCACGCGCGAAGGGGAGTTTGCGTACCAAGGGCAACTGACCACCCTCAAAGTAGGGGCGCACGCCTCCACCACTGCGGGCCTTCTGGCCCTTCGTCCCACGCCCGGCGGTCTTACCCTGCCCGGCAGCGATGCCTCGTCCCACGCGCTTGCGCCTCTTCACTGCCCCCTCGGCGGGCCTCAATTCGTGTAACTTCACCCTTCACCCCCTGCTGACCCCAACTACTCCACCTCTTCCACCGTCACCAGGTGCCTCACCTTGGCGACCATCCCCCGGATGACCGGTGTATCCTCCTGCTCCACTGTCTGATGCATCCGTCGCAGACCCAATGCCCGCACCGTCCGCTTCTGCCGGTACGAGTACCCGATCGGGCTCTTGGTCAACGTGATACGCAACACCTTTGCTCCCTTGCTCCCCTGCTCCTTTGCTCCTCTGCTCCCTTGCCCACTCATCTTCCCCGCCTCCAGAAGGGCATCACTTTGACTTCGGGCACGCCTCGCTCACGGGCCACGTCCTCCACACGACGCAGTTGCATCAGGCCATCCATCGTCGCTCGCACCACGTTAAGAACGTTGGAACTGCCCAGTGACTTGGTCAACACATCGTGCACGCCGACAGCCTCTAATACAGCACGCACACCACCGGCAGCGATCACGCCCGTCCCCGGCGCGGCTGGCCTGAGCAGCACCCTCGCTCCACCGCACCGCCCGATCACCTCGTGCGGAATCGTGGTCCCTACCAGCGCTATAGGCCGCATATCGCGCCGTGCCCGTTCCGTTGCCTTACGAATCGCATCGGGCACACCTCGCGCCTTGCCGACTCCCACGCCGACCTGACCACGATTGTCACCCACCACCGCTACCACGCGGAAGTTAAAGCGACGCCCGCCCTTGACGACCTTGGCGACCCGCGTGATGTCCACGATACGCTCATCAAGTTCCTCTCGCTCCTCGAAGACTTCGCGATCCCGTAAACCCCCTATGGCCATGCTGCCTCCGTTGCGCCTCTAAAACTCAAGCCCGCCCTCACGGGCTGCGTCTGCCAGAGCCTTCACCCGGCCGTGATACTTGTAGCCGCCGCGGTCGAAGACCACCTTCTTGATGCCTCGGCTCAACGCCCGCTCCGCCAATACTCTGCCCACCACACGAGCCTGCTCGGTCTTCGTCAACCCCTTCAGTTGCGCTTCCACCTCCGGGTCAATGGTCGAAGCCGAAACCAACGTATGTCCCCGACTGTCATCAATCACCTGAGCGTAGATGTGACGCAGACTGCGAAAAACGTTCAACCGCGGTCGCTCTGGCGTCCCAACCACACGCTTCCGTACACGCCTGTGTCGCCGCAGACGGGCCACTCGACGATTAACTTCCGGCATATCTTAAATCTCCAAGTACCAATCTCAAATCTACCCAACCTTGCCAGCCTTACCGGCCTTGCGGCGGACGTGCTCGCCGACATAACGAATACCCTTGCCCTTATAGGGTTCCGGTGGCCGCCAGGCGCGGATCTCCGCCGCCACGCGCCCAACCAATTCCTTGTCAATCCCGCTCACCGTGATCCGCTTTGAGCGAGGCTCAACCTCGAACCGGATCCCCTCGGGTGGCGCAATACGCACAGTGTGGGAGAAGCCCAGTTGTAGCATCAGGCTACCATCCCCCTGCAGGTCCACCCGATACCCTACGCCGTGGATCTCCAACTGCTTCTGGAAGCCCCGCGTCACGCCGATCACCATATTATTCAGCAGCGAACGGGTCAAACCGTGCAGTGCTCGATGATGCCGCTGATCGGTCGGACGATGCACCCTCAACTGCCCATCCTCCAACACGATCTCCATATCCGGATGGAACCGGCGCGAGAGAGTACCCTTGGGCCCCGCCACCGTCACCTGGTTGCCTTGAATATCCACTTTTACCCCTTCGGGTAGCGGAATGGGCATACGACCAATCCGTGACACTACCTGCCTCCCTAAATATCTACCACACGTAGCACAGCACTTCGCCGCCCACTCCCAGACGGCGGGCCTGCTGTCCCGTCAATACCCCTTTAGGGGTCGAGAGAATCGCTATCCCTATGCCGCTCCGCACCCACGGTATCTCCGCCGCGCGTGTGTAAACGCGACGTCCTGGCTTGCTCACGCGCTTCAATCCAGTGATGACCGGGCGGCGATCCTTTCTCTCGCCCACGTACTTGAGCCTGATCACCAGTTGTGGCTGCGGGCGCTCATTCGTCACATAGTAATCCTCTATGAACCCTTCGTCCTTCAGGATTTTGACGATCGCCACCTTAATCTTGGACGAAGGCACGCGCACACTGGGATGCCCCACCGCCAGGGCATTGCGGATACGCGTCAACATATCGGCTATCGGATCAGATACTGTCATAAGATGAGACCTCGTTCCCGTTTGCTCACCAACTCGACTTCACCACGCCGGGGATCTCTCCCCTCAAAGCCAGTTCCCGGAAGCAGATGCGGCACAGTTGGAAACGCCGGATGTATCCCCGTGGTCGGCCACATCGCTTACAACGATTCCGCACCTGCACCTTGTACTTGCGCCGCGTCTCTCGAATCGGCAGACACTTTCTCGTCATAACTTACCTCTCCACTTCAGATCACCGACCCCGGCGGCGGAACGGCATCCCTAACAACTCCAGCAGCCGCCGTCCCTCTTCATCCGTGCGAGCCGTGGTCACGATGCTGATTTCCATACCCCGCATCTTATCAATCGAGTCGTAGTCAATCTCAGGAAACACCAACTGCTCACGCAATCCCAGTGTGAAGTTTCCATGCCCATCGAAGACATCGGACACACCGCGAAAGTCGCGTTGGCGGGGCAAGGCCACGTTGCACAACCGGTCCAGAAATGCCCACATGCGTTCTCCCCGCAGTGTCACCTTAACACCAATAGCGCGGCCCTCCCGCAGTTTGAAACCGGCGATAGACTTGCGCGCCCGGGTGATCACGGGCCGCTGCCCGGTGATCGTCGCGATGTCCTGCACTGCGTGATCCAGCGCCTTAGCGTTCTCCAGCGCCTCGCCCACACCCACATTGACCACGATCTTTCGCAGGCTCGGCACTTCCATAATATTCCGGTACCCGAACTCCTTCATCAGCGCGGGCCGGACCTCTTCTAAGTAAAGCCTCCGTAAACGCTGCATCAGTTCGCCTTCCTACTAATCTAATCAATCGCCTCGCCGCACCTCTTGCACACGCGCACCTTACGCCCATCCTCCTGCCAGGCGAATCCCACACGGGTGCGCTGATTACACCGTGGGCACACCAGCATTACGTTAGAGAGATGAATCGGGGCTTCGAACTCGATGATACCAGGTTGAACCTGGCCACGTCCGGCACGGATAGGTCGCTGATGCTTCTTGACAATATTGACCCCAGAGACAACGACCCGGTTCTTCTTCGGCAAGACCCGCTGTACCGTGCCCCGTATTCCCCGGTCCTCGCCGGAGATCACTTCCACCGTATCACCCTGCTTGATTCGATTGCCCACTCTACATGCTCCTCTCAACCGCCGCCCCTACAATACCTCAGGAGCCAGCGAGACAATCTTCATAAAACCCTTCTCCCGCAACTCGCGGGCTACTGGCCCAAAGATGCGCGAACCCTTCGGGTTCCGGCTCATCCCATCCAAAATCACCGCTGCGTTGTCGTCGAAGCGGATACTGGAACCGTCGGGGCGACGGTATTCCTTCGCCGTGCGCACAATCACGGCCCGTACAACCTCGCCTTTCTTCACCTGCGCTGTCGGAGTGGCCTGCTTCACCGTCGCCACAACAATGTCGCCCACCCGGCCGTACCGCCGCCTGGAACCGCCCAGCACTCGGATGACGAGCACTTCCCGCGCCCCCGTGTTATCGGCCACCCGCAGACGACTTTCCTGCTGGATCATAGTTCAGCCTCCGCCACTTCGCCCGCGGCTCGCTTCAATATCCGTTCCACAACCCAGCGTTTCTCACGGCTCAGCGGGCGAGATTCGACGATGCGGACCAAATCGCCAACACGACATCGGTTCTCCTCGTCGTGAGCCTTGTACTTCTTCACCCGGCGCACCACCTTGCCATATCGCGGGTGGCGCATCGTGCGCTCGACACGCACCACCACCGTCTTGTCCATCTTATCGCTCATCACGCGACCTGTCAACCGTCTACGCCGTTCCCTCGCCATCCCCCTCCCCCTCGATCAACTCGGCGCTCAACTCGCGCTCACGGAGGATCGTCTTCATGCGGGCAATGTCACGCTTCACCGCCCTTATCCGATTGTAATCCTCCAGACGACCTGAAGCCTCTTCGCCGCGCAGGACGAAGAATTCCCGGTAGGCCTCCTCCAGGCGTCTCTGTATCTCTTCCGTAGTCCAGGTACGAATTTCGCGTGCCTGCATCCTGCTCCTATTCTCCCGCAGAAGTTCCTTCGCGTTTTACGAACTGGCACTTAATGGGCAACTTGTGAGACGCCAAACGCATCGCCTCGCGTGCCATCTCCTCAGACACACCGCTCAGTTCGAACATGATGCGGCCGGGCTTGACCACGGCCACCCAGTGATCAACAGACCCTTTGCCCTTGCCCATACGAGTCTCGGCCGGCTTGGCCGTGACCGGCTTATCGGGGAAGATACGAATCCAGTACTTCCCGCGCCGTCGCACGTGGCGCACAATTGCCCGCCGTGCTGCCTCGATCTGGCGCGACGTGATCCACGCCGGCTCCAGAGCCTGCAACCCGTAATCCCCGAACGCAATCGTGTTCCCGCGCGTAGCCTTCCCCTTCATCCGGCCACGCATCTGTTTGCGATACTTCACCCGCTTTGGCATCAACATCGTCTTGCTCCCTCTTCGCACCCTTCAGCCCCTTCCCAAAGCGGGAAGGGGAATCCGTCAAGACCCTCGTGCGCCTAGACGATGAAGGGCTCCTCCTGTACCTCTACCTCAGGCAATACCTCGCCCTTGTAGATCCACACTTTCACCCCAATACGGCCATAAGTAGTGTGCGCCTCTTCCTGGGCGTAATCAATGTCGGCCCGCAGCGTCTGCAACGGCACCCGCCCATCGCGCTGCCATTCCTGACGCGCCATCTCGGCTCCATGCAGACGCCCCTTGCACATCACCTTAATCCCTTGCGCGCCGGCGCGCATCGCTGCCTGCACCGCCCGCTTCATCGCCCGACCGTGAGAAATGCGCCGCTCCAACTGGGCCACGATGTTCTCCGCCACCAACTTGGCGTCCAGTTCGGGCTGCTCCACCTCCTGCACGTCCACCGAGACACGCTTGCCTGTCATCTTCTCCAATTCTTTGCGCAGCATCTTGACCGCAGTCCCTTTGCGCCCGATGACAATGCCGGGTCTCGCCGTCCAAATCGTGACCGAAACCTGATTCGGTGAGCGTTCGATCTCAATACGAGAGATGCCTGCACGCCCCACAACGTCCCTGATAAACTCTCGAATCTTCAGGTCCTCATGCAGCAGGTTGGCGTAATCCTCGCCCTCTGCGTACCAGCGCGCCTTCCAATCTCGAATCACTCCAAGCCTGAAGCCATAGGGATGAACCTTGCGTCCCAAATCATTCCTCCTCTGAAACTTCTTCCTCCTCCAGCACCACCGTAATGTGCGAAGAGCGTTTACGGATTGGTCGCCAGCGGCCGCGCCCACCAAAGCGCGGTCGCAAGCCCTTTCCGGGCATCACACCCGGCCCCTCATCGGCCACGATACGGGATACGTATAACTCATCACGCGGTATTTCGAAATTCTGCTCCGCATTCGCGATGGCAGAGCGGATCAGTTTTGCGACCGGACGAGCCGCCGAGTGAGGCATGAAATGCAACACCTCCAACGCCTCCTCGGCACTCAACCCGCGCACCTCATCAATCACCCGTCGAACTTTGCGCGCCGATATCGGCACGTGCTTCGCCCGGGCCACTACCTCTGTGCCCATCCTAGCCCTCTCCGTATCGTCTGCTTACTTCTTCCTCCGCACCCGGCCCTTCTTCTCCTTCACAATATGGCCTCGAAAGGTGCGGGTGGGGGCAAACTCACCCAACTTATGCCCCACCATATCCTCGGTTATATAGATCGGCACATGCCGCCGACCATCGTGAACAGCAATAGTATGCCCAATCATCTGCGGAAAGATCGTCGAAGACCGAGACCAAGTACGGATCAGACGCTTTTCCCCCATCTGATTCAGTTCCTCAATTTTCCGCAACAACTTCTGATCTACATAGGGCGTCGGTCTCTTCAACGGCGATCGTGACATTATCCACCTCCCCACTTCCACATACGGGCGCAGTTACCGCGCTCCTACCGTCGTCGCTTGCCGCGCCGGCGCACGATATACTTGTCGGTGGCTTTATTGCGCCGCGTTTTCTTCCCCAGCGTCGGCTTGCCCCAGGGTGACTTGGGACCCGGCATACCGATCGGCGTTCGGCCCTCACCGCCGCCGTGAGGATGGTCACGAGGCGACATAGCCGAGCCACGCACCGCCGGGCGCCACCCCAACCAGCGTTTCCGACCGGCCTTGCCCAACTTAATGTTGCCGTGATCCACATTGCCCACCTGACCGATGGTGGCCATACACTCCTTACGCACCAACCGCACCTCGCCGCTAGGGAGGCGCAACGTTACGTAGTCCCCCTCCTTGGCTAACACCTGCGCCGAGGTACCGGCTGAACGCACCATCTGTCCCCCGCGCCCCGGATACAACTCAATGTTATGCACCTGCGTGCCGAGTGGGATACGCGCCAACGGAAGCGCGTTTCCCACACGAATCTCCGCATCCTCACCACTCATCACCGTGTCACCCACCTGCAACCCCAGCGGTGCAATAATGTACCGTTTCTCACCGTCGGCGTAGACCAGCAACGCGATACGAGCCGAGCGGTTGGGATCATACTCGATGCTCCTCACTCGCGCAGGAATGCCCACCTTATCGCGCTTGAAATCAATCAGCCGGTACTGTCGCTTGTGCCCCCCACCTCGATGACGCACTGTGATGCGTCCCTGCGTATTGCGACCGGCCCGCTTGCGCAATGGGCGTAGCAGACTGCGCTCCGGTTCCGTGCGCGTGATCTCCTCAAAAGTCGAGCCCGTCATACCCCGCCGGCCGGGTGAGGTCGGTTTATACGTCTTGATTCCCATACTACACCCCTTCAAATACGCCTAGCCGCTGATCCTCCGCCAGGGTGACCACCGCCTTCTTCCACGGCGAGCGGCGCACCACCCGACGGCGTCCGCGTCGTTTAATAACCTTGGCCGGCATATTCATCACATTAACCGCCACAACGTCTACACCGTAAATAGCCTCGATGGCTTGCTTTATCTGGATCTTATTCGCACGCCGGTCCACCTCGAACGTGTATTGTCCTAACTCCGAGGCCTGATAGCGCGTCTTCTCCGTATCAATCGGTCGGATGATAATTTGATAGGGATTCATAATTCACCTATCCCAAAATACTCTCAATCACCTGCAGCGCGCCCAACGGCATCAACACGTAATCGTATCCCAACAGATCACGGACATTGAGGTAACTGGCTCGCAACGTCTTCACCTGTGGCAGGTTGCGCACCGATCTCTCCACCGGCTCATTCCGCTCAGGCAGCAAGATCAGCACACGTTGATCCAACCCCAGGTTCCTCAACACCGCGAGCATCTCCTTCGTCCTGGGCGCTTCCATCTCCAGCGCGTCCAGCACGACGATCTGATCCTCCATTGCCTTGACCGAAAGCGCACTGCGCAGCGCAGCACGGCGCATCTTGCGCGGCATCTTCTTAGTGTACTTGCGTGGCTTCGGCCCGTGGGCCACCCCACCGCCGACAAAGAGAGGAGCGTTGCGGCTGCCATGGCGCGCCCGTCCGGTACCCTTCTGCCGGTACCACTTGGCCTTGGTGCGGTTCACCTCACCACGTGACTTCGTCTTATGTGTCCCCAGGCGAGCGTTCGCCAGTTGACGCACCAACGCCTGATGCATCAACGGCACATTGATGGGAACCTCGAAGATGTCGGAACGCAGTTCGACCTGGCCGACCTCTTCTCCTTTGGTGTTGTACATCGGAACGACCATTGCTCTCCCTCTACTCGCCTCGTCGTCTTGCCAACTCTCTCGACTTGCGGGCCTGCCTGATCATCACCAGCCCACCCCTGGCACCGGGCACACTGCCGCGCACCGCCAGCAGATTTCGCTCTGGGTCCACCAACTCCACGCGCAAATTCTGCGCCGTCACCCGGACACCGCCCATGCGCCCGGCCATCCTCTGCCCCTTCCACACCCGACCGGGATTGGTGGTGGCGCCAATAGACCCCGGTGCGCGATGCCGGTCCGATTGACCGTGCGTCTTGGGGCCGCCCCCAAAGCCGTGCCGTTTGACCACACCGGCGAAGCCGCGTCCCTTAGAGATACCTACCACGTCCACCCGATCGCCAACCTCAAAAACGTCTACCAGGATGCGCTGCCCCTCCTCGACCTCCTCGTCCTTCCGCAGGCGAAACTCCCGCAGATGGCGCAGCGGGGGCAACTTGTTACGTGCCAAGTGTCCCTTCTCGCCGCCGCTCAACCGCCGAGGTTTCACCTCCTCGAAGCCGAGTTGCACGGCACGATACCCATCCCGCTCAGGCATCTTGACCTGGGCCACGTAGCATGGCCCGGCCTCGATGACCGTCACCGGGATGGCCTCGCCCTGTTCGTTGAATATTTGAGTCATCCCAACTTTTCTGCCCAAGATTGCCTTCATCAACACCTCCTCAGGGGACTGCTGGCTCTGGGCAATAGCCGCATCATCCCCACGTCGGAAGACACAATTTGGAGGAGAGAGCAGACTTCCTCCTCCCTCCTCCTCATCAGCCTCCGCCGCCTGCTATAACTTGATTTCGATATCTACACCGGCCGGCAGATTCAACCGCATCAGGGAATCAATAGTCTTGTTGTCCGGCTCGATAACGTCAATCAGTCGCTTGTGGGTGCGGATCTCGAAATGCTCGTGCGAATCTTTGTCAATGAAAGTTGAACGACGCACGGTAAAGCGCTCGATCTTGGTCGGCAGCGGTACAGGTCCCACCACCGTAGCGCCTGTGCGCTCCGCCGTCTCCACGATGCGCTTGGCCGACTCATCGAGCACGCGGTGATCGTAAGCCTTCAACCTGATGCGGATCCTCTGCTTGGCCATACTCCTGCCACCTAGTCCAGAATCTTGGTGATGACACCTGCACCGACGGTCAGGCCGCCCTCACGGATGGCGAAACGGGAACCCTCCTCAATGGCGACCGGCTCGATCAACTCCACTTCCAGATTGACGTTGTCGCCCGGCATCACCATTTCGACGCCCTCCGGCAGGCGGATCTCCCCCGTCACGTCCATCGTGCGGATATAGAACTGTGGGCGATAACCGCTGAAGAAAGCCTTATGACGGCCACCCTCTTCCTTGCGCAGCACGTACACCTCACTCATGAAGTGCCGATGAGCCGTGATGCTGCCCGGAGCGGCGACGACCTGACCTCGCTCCACCTCATCCCGGTCCACGCCCCGCAGCAGCAACCCGGCATTGTCGCCCGCCACGACCTTGTCAAGCGTCTTGTGGAACATCTCCATCGAGGTGACCACCGTCTTGCGCGGCCTCTCCCGCAGCCCGACGATCTCGACCTCGGTCATCGGCAACAGCGTGCCCCGCTCGACACGACCGGTGACAACCGTGCCACGCCCCTTGATCGAGAACACATCCTCGATGGGCATCAGGAACGGCTTATCCTCCTCACGCACCGGGGTCGGGATGTAGTCATCTATCACCCGCATCAACTCCCAGATGCACTGATACTCGGGCGCATCGGGATCGGTGCTCTCGCTTTGCATCGCCTTGAGAGCGCTCCCGCGCACGATGGGCGTCTCGTCGCCGGGGAAGCCGTAACCATCGAGCAGTTCCCGCAACTCCAACTCGACCAGTTCCAGCAATTCCGGATCATCCATCAAGTCCACCTTATTCAGGAAGACCACGATGGCCGGCACGTTCACCTGACGGGCCAGGAGTACGTGCTCCCGCGTTTGCGGCATCGGGCCGTCCGCCGCCGAGACGACCAGGATCGCTCCGTCCATCTGCGCCGCCCCGGTGATCATGTTCTTGATATAGTCCCGATGGCCGGGGCAGTCAATATGAGCATAGTGCCGCTTCTCCGTCTCGTACTCGACGTGCGCAATGGCCACGGTCAAGATCTTCGTCGCATCACGGCGGAACATCTTCACGTCAGCCTTCGCCACCTCCTCGTAGGGCTTGTACTCGGCCAGCCCCTTGAAGGACAGCACCTTGGTCATAGCCGCGGTAAGCGTCGTCTTGCCATGATCAATGTGCCCGATAGTGCCCACGTTGACGTGTGGCTTTGTACGTTCAAATTTCTCCTTCGCCATTTCTCGCTCCTTTCGGATGATATGACTTTACTGCGCTTACTAGCCTCCGCCATACATGATGGCGTCCATCCGCTGTTGATCTACCTCCGCATAATGATGAAATTCCATCGTAAACGTGCCCCGCCCCTGCGTCACACTCCGCAGGTCGGTTGCATACCCAAACATCTTCGCCAGCGGGACGAAGGCACGTATCGCCTGCAACCCTCCCGCTCGGGAATTCATCTCCCTGATCTCGGCTCCTCGAGCGTTCAAATCCCCCACTACGTCGCCGGTGTATGCCTCCGGCACAACCACCTCCAGATCCATCACCGGCTCCAACAGGACTGGGCCGGCCTCCTCCACTGCCTGATTGAAGGCCATAGAGCCTGCCACTTTGAAAGCCAGTTCCGAGGACGCCTCCTCATCCCATTCCGCATCGAGCAGCCTGACCTTCACGTCCACCATCTGGTAGCCGGCCAATACGCCGCTCTCCATCGCCTCGCGGCAGCCTCGTTCGACTGCCTCGACGAACTCCGGTGGCAAGGCCCGGCCTCGTGTGGCATCCTCAAAGGCGAATCCCCCACCGGTAGGTAAAGGCTCCACCTCCAGCCACACGTGGCCGAAGTGAGCCCGGCCCCCAGCCTGCCGCTCGAACAACCCCTCACCTTCTGCCCGCTGTGTGATCGTCTCACGGTAACTGACTCGTGGACGGCTCACCCGCCCGCTCACGCCGAACTCACGCACCAGCCGGTCGGTCAGAATCTCCAGGTGCAGTTCCCCCATCCCGGAGATGAGCGTCTGCCCGGTGTTCTCGTCAACCCGCACCACAAAGGTGGGATCTTCCTCGGCCAAACGCCGCAACCCTTCGGCCAGCCGATCCTGATCGGCCATCGTCCTCGGCTCAATCGCCACCGAGATGACCGGTTCCGGGAAGGAAATCGACTCGAGGATGATCGGCCCCTGGGGCGCACACAGCGTCTCGCCGGTGAAAGTGTCTTTCAGCCCCAGCGTCGCACCGATATCCCCCGCGCTCAACTCCTGGATCTCCTCCCGGCGATCGGCGAACATACGGAGCAACTTGCCGATGCGCTCCTTGCGTCGCTTGGTAGCGTTGAAGACCCTGGAACCGACCTTCACCTTCCCGGAATAGACCCGGAAATAAGCCAAGCGGCCCACATAAGGGTCGTTCGCGATTTTAAAGACCAATGCCGCCAAGGGTACATTGGGGTCAGCAGGACGAGTCTCTATCTTTTTTGTATAAGGGTTGAGCCCCTCCACCGGCGGAATATCCAGCGGTGAGGGCAGGTAATCCACCACCGCATCGAGCAGAGGCTGGATTCCCTTGTTGCGCAACGCCGAGCCGCACAGGACCGGATTCAACTGCCCAGACAAAGTCGCCCGCCGCAGCGCTTGACGCAGTCGAGCAGCCGAAATCTCCTGTCCCTCCAGGTAGAGCATCATTAACTCATCGTCGGTCTCGACGATCTGCTCCAGGGCCTGCTCCTGCGCCTCACGCACCACATCTTCCAATTCAGGCGGTATCCCCACGACCTCAGGCGCCGCTCCTAACTCGTCCGTCCAGACGATGGCCCGCATCTCCAGCAGGTCCACCACCCCCCGGAAGTCGGCTTCGCAGCCAATGGGCCATTGAATGGCGACCGGATTGACGGCCAACCGTTCGCGGATCGTTTCGATCGCATGAGCGAAATCGGCGCCCAGTTTATCCATCTTGTTAATGAAGGCGATCAGCGGCACACCAAATCCCTGTGCCTGCCGCCACACCGTCTCCGATTGCGGCTCCACTCCCGCCACCGCATCAAAGACGACGATACCACCGTCAAGAACGCGCAGACTGCGCTGCACCTCAGCGGTGAAATCAATGTGCCCAGGTGTATCTACAATGTTAATCTGGTAACCCCGCCAGAAGCAGGTCACGGCTGCTGCCGTGATCGTGATGCCCCGCTCCCGCTCCTGCGCCATCCAATCTGTGACCGTCGTCCCCTCGTCCACGCTACCCATGCGATGGGTACGACCGGTGTAGAACAGAATGCGCTCAGTCGTCGTCGTCTTGCCCGCGTCAATATGGGCGATAATGCCAATGTTCCGTATGCGATCCAGAGAGCGGGCACCGTCCATCGCACGTAAAACGTAAAACGCAAAACGTAATTATGCATTACGTTTTACGCATTACGCATATTACCACCGGTAATGAGCAAAGGCACGGTTGGCCTCGGCCATCTTGTGGGTATTCTCTTTCTTCTTAACAGCCGCTCCGGTCCCACGCGCCGCGTCTATCAACTCACCGGCTAATCTTTCGGCCATTGACTTACCGGGGCGATTGCGCGCAGCAGCCAGCAGCCAACGCATAGCCAGACTGACCTGGCGATGTGGCGGTACCTCGACCGGAATCTGGTATGTAGAGCCTCCCACGCGACGCGGTTTGACCTCCAGCACCGGTGAGACGTTCCTCACCGCCTCTTCCATCACCTCCAGCGGAGGCCGCTTCGTCCGCTCCTGAACAATATCCAGTGCGTCATACATGATCCGCGTTGCCAGGCTCTTCTTCCCCTTCTTCATAATCTTATTGATGAACTGAGCCACCATCACGCTATTGTAACGAATGTCGGGCTCAATCTGTCGCTTTGGCGGACGATACCGTCGGGGCATATCACCTACCTCGATTCCTATTTTTTGGGTCGCTTGGTGCCGTACTTGGAACGCTGCTGTGCACGACCATCTACCCCCGTTGCATCCAGAGCACCTCTAACGATATGGTAGCGCACGCCAGGCAGGTCCTTGACGCGCCCGCCCCGCACCAACACCACCGAGTGCTCCTGCAATGTATGCCCTTCACCCGGAATGTAGGCAGTCACCTCGATGCCGTTGGTCAGCCGCACACGAGCAATTTTCCGTAGCGCAGAGTTAGGTTTCTTAGGCGTCATCGTGCGTACCTGCGTGCACACACCTCGTTTCTGTGGTGCTCCTTCAGGACGCCGGATGCGCTGCCGCTTGAAAGAGTTAAAAGTATACTGCAACGCTGGCGCCTTGGACTTGCGCGGCTTAGGTTTTCTTCCCTTGCGAACTAACTGATTAATAGTAGGCACCTTTACCCCCTCAAACTCAGTGAAGAAGGCCATCCACCCATACCGATGGCCTCCTTCATAAATCCCTAAACAAACCCTTTTGCTTGTCAACCGGGCAGCAGGGGCTCTAGCTGCTGCCCATCTGGTGAGTATATATTACCACAAAACTGCCAGAAGTCAAACCACGTATCAGAAA
>Ga0164311_10000703_pt1 | contig 15263 bp, 12 predicted proteins | sample GuaBasSedimGuay2_FD_121796 | JGI IMG/M metagenome (GOLD analysis project Ga0164311, IMG submission 121796) | Subseafloor sediment microbial communities from Guaymas Basin, Gulf of California, Mexico - Guay2, Core 4569-9, 9-12 cm | ecosystem: Environmental > Aquatic > Marine > Hydrothermal vents...
GCCAAACATAGGTGCGAGGCTGCGGCTTACCATTATAAAAAAGAAATTCAAGTATCTCAAATCTTATCTGCACAGGTCCCTTCCGCAGCCTACCCATCAAGAGCACCGCTAAACCGTAAATGCACGCACTTCAATTTGTAGTGGTTATTTAAATAATGTTTGCGCCCAGAAACCTTAATTATTTTACATAATTAGTGGTTTATGTGCAATGTTGATTATGACCTATAAGGTTCATAAATTTTCCAAATGGCTCGTTAAAGTAGTTTAAAACGCAAAGTGACCATAACATTTGCAGCAAATAACTTTAGGCAATTTTATTGAATGGTGCGGCGGGTGGGATTTGAACCCACGCACCCCTACGGGAGGGGATCTTGAGTCCCCCGCGTTTGACCTGGCTCCGCTACCGCCGCGCTCCATCAAAATAGCAGTTTCAAAATCCAATAAACCTTACTATTAAACTTCCACTAGAGTCCCAATATTTTCTCCCTTAATTGCCAACAGTATATTTTCTGGTTTGAAGCCATTAACGACAACCAGTCTTATTTTTAATGTTTTTAGAATTTTTATGGCCTCTGGATCTAAGATTTGATGTATTCCTGCCTTATGCTTATCTTCTTCAAGTATTTTCTCTAAATCTTCAATTTTTACTTTTTTGAGGAGTTTTGCGTCTTTGTGTTTTTGGGGGTCTTTTGTGTATATTCCTTCTTGGTCTGTTGCCTTAACAAGCATATCGGCGTTTATGGCTTTGGCTATTAAAACTGCAACTGTGTCGGTGGTCATTCCGGGCTTTAAACCGCCCATAACAACTATCTTGTTTTCATCTATGCATTTTTTCGCTTCTTCAACTGATGTGGGAATTTTTGAGCATGCATCCCCGCTAAGTTTTCTCTGGAAAAGCTCAGCTACAAGTCTAGAAGCCTTTATTGCAAGCTCATCCTGTATCTCTTCCCTTAAGCCTAGCTCCCTCGCTGCTTTTATGAATTGTCTGGCTATTTCTCCTCCGCCCGTAACGGCTACTATGCTGTGATTTTCCCCCCTTAATTTTTTCAAGAACTCGGCATACTCGCCGATAAGCTTTGGACGTATAGGCGACGCAATCACTGAGCCGCCAAACCTTATTACAAGCTTCATTCTGGTTCAGCCAATTAATCCGTAGCATAATCTTAAGATAAAGCTTTAGACATTCTACCTACACTGATGACAGAAGGCAATGAAAATGACTCTTGAAATAATCTTTCTCGGAACCGGCGGTGGAAGATTTGCAACAATAACCCAGAAGAGAAGAACGGCGGGAATACGCATAATTGGAGAAAAAATTAATTTACATTTAGATCCCGGCCCCGGAGCGCTTGTGTACTCAGTTGCAAGCGGTCTTCCGCCAGAAAAGATAAATGCGTTACTCGTTTCACATTGTCATCCAGACCATTACACTGACGCTGAAATCTTCATAGAGGCCATGACTCGCGGAATGACAAAGAAGCGGGGATTACTCGCGGCCTCCCGCAGTGTTCTCTATGGAAATGAAGTTTGCGGCCCGGCCGTCTCCAGGTATCATCAGCAAATGCCAGAAAAGGTTATTGAGGCTAGGCCGGGGATAAAGTTTCAAGTTGAAGATTTGAGGGTAACTGCAACAGAGGCTAGGCACTCCGACCCGGATACGGTTGGCTTCAGATTTGAAACTGAAGATGTAGGCGATATAGCCTATTCAAGCGACACAGCCTACTTTGAGGGAATAGGAAAATACTACGATGGTGTAAGACTGCTGATACTTTGCGTTATGAGGCCTTCTGGAAAACCCTGGAAGGGCCACATGACAACTGAAGACGCAATAAAAATAATCGAAGAAGCCAAACCGGAAAATGTTATAATAACGCACTTTGGAATGCAAATGATATTTAGGGGTCCTAGAAACGAGGCTAAACTGATAGAAAGCAAGACGGGAGTGCCAACCATAGCGGCAAACGATGGGATGCACATTAGAATCGGTGAAAAAATAGAAATCTTGAGGAAACAGGCAAAATCACAGTTAGGTCTAGAGAGCTTCTTTAAAACTAAATAACTGTTGTTTTGGTAGATGATGCCTTTTTCCATATTTCCTTAAAATAGCTCCTAAACGGTTCCACCATGTATTCGGTGTTACTCCAAATCAGCATCTTATCACCTCTGAAATATGTGCACATGATTAATTCTTTTCGATCAATTATCGTTAATAGCATTGGACTAATGATACCAAAAAATCTAACATTTACTTCTGGCAAAAGTCTGCTAATGATAGGCAGCAATTTATTTTTATCTTTAACTTGAACTATGCCTCTCACGTTGATTTTTCCTTTTTTAATTCCTTCCCGTAATGCTTCACAGAGTCCAATTTCGCGTGCTACAAGAGCTCCTTCGTAGTTTAAGAGAAAAAGTATTTCTTTTTTGGCTTTTCTGATTCTTTCCTTAAACGTTGGAATGTAATATTTCAGTCTTCCCCATTTGATAACTTCAACTCTCTTTTGTTGGGTTTTTCTTTTGAAACTTTCCATCCAGAATTGGGCGTCGATTGAGTTAAGCCAGTAGTCTTCGAATAGGAGCCGTAGCCTCTTAACATATTCCGGGCTATCTGTCCATAAATCTGGATGAACGCCTCTTCCTGAACGTTCTGGAACAGATATTATAGCTTCTTTATCATCTAAGATAAAGAGTGAAAGCACTATTTTCTCAGTTAACCTAACCTTTATGTTTCTGTTTAAATTACATGACTCCTTCTTCAGAAGGTCGTAAATTGATTCTTTGAATTTCCCAAGATGTATTATTATCTTAAATTTAATTTTCTTAGCTTTTAAAATTTTCATTATTTCTTCCATTAAACCAGAATTTACAAGATAAAAGATAGTTTCCTCAGTAATTATCGCCAAAATTTCCTTTTCTGCCTTTCTCAACATTTCGATTGCTTTTTGAAGAACACATCTTATGTCATACATCAAAACAAACTCTGAGACGCTCGTGCTTTCAAGCGCCGGAAGATTGTTTGCTGCTAGATTGTTTAGTATTAAAGTTAATTTTTCTCTTTTTTCAGCCAACTCCTTTATTTTTTTATTAAATTCTTCTTCTTGCTTATTTATAAGGATAGAAAGAGCGCTTTCCGGAGGTACAGCCCTAAATTTGGCAGGTCTTCCTAATATTTTCTCGATTAGCCCCAACTTCTCAAGTTTCGGAATTATTCGATAGACTTCTTCTCTTCGAACATTGGAAACTTGAGATATTTTCCTGACAGAAGCTTTTCCAGTGGAGACTAGGGCTAGATAAACTAAAGCTTGGTTTTTAGTAATTCCAAATTTTGTAAGTTCTTCTACGATTTCATTAATATTTAGCGTTTGCATAAGTTGTCCTCTCATACTTTTGAATGTTTTAATGTTAAGTTTAAGTGTAACTGTAATGTTACATCAACACAAATATTAAATTAACTATCGAAATAGAATACCGACTCTGAAGTTATAACATAAAAGGGGGGTTAAGGGAGAATGTCTCAAAATTTTCAAAAAAACATTATGAAGGAAATTGTTGAAAAAACTGTTCGAAATTTTTTAGATATATTTATTCTCTCCGCACTTGCAAAAACAGATTTCATAGGTGGATACGGTATACTCACGAAAATTAACCAAGAATATGGGCTTCTTTTAAGTCCAGGAACAGTATATAACGCGTTGTATAAACTTGAAAGGGAAGGCTTAATTGAAAGCCAAGAGATGTCAAAAGGGAGAATCTATAAGATTACAAAGAAAGGAAAGAGATGTATAGAACTTATTAATAGAAATCGTTTAATTATCTTGAGATTAGCAAAGCGAATAATATTGGGTTCACCATAGAGGATATGTTAGGCATTATCTCTAGCTTGAGAATTGAAAAGGTAAATATCTAGGTTTCCCTTTAAATTTTAGCCGTTTAACCATCCCCTAAAGGAGCAGTAATACATGAAGACTCTGCCGAAAAATTTCGATATTCTTGCTATTGAAGAGAAATGGCAGAAGCTATGGGAAGAAATGGGAGTCTATCGCTTCGACTGGAACGATAAGGAGCGGCCGACCTTCAGCATTGATACTCCGCCGCCATATCCTTCCGGCGAGTTTCATATGGGAAATGTGCTTAACTGGACATACTTCGACATAGTCGCCAGATACAAGCGCATGAAAGGCTACAACGTCTATTTTCCTCAAGGATGGGACTGCCACGGCCTCCCAACCGAGGTAGAAACAGAGGAAACTTATGGAATAAAGAAAACTGAGGTGCCCCCAGACAAGTTTAGGCGATTATGTGAACAATTTGTAGAAAAATACATTGCACTAATGAAGAAAGCCATAATCAGGCTTGGATGCTCAATTGACTGGACAACCGAATACAGAACAATGGACCCAGACTATTGGCGGAAAACCCAGCTGTCATTTATCATACTCTACAGGAAAGGTTTCATTTATCAAGGGACTCATCCGGTGAATTGGTGCCCAAGATGCGAAACTGCAATTGCCGATGCAGAAGTGGAACATGAAACACGCAAAGGAAAACTTCATTACATCAGGTTTCTGCTGGAAAGGGGCGGGCACCTAACCATAGCAACCACAAGGCCGGAACTAATACCAGCATGCGTGGCGGTAGCTGTCCATCCAGAGGATGAAAGATATAATCGGTACATCGGAGAGGAAATTACAGTTCCAATAGTAAACCGTAAAGTCAAGATTATCGCCGACGAAATGGTCGATCCGAAATTTGGAACAGGCGTAGTGATGATATGCACTTACGGCGACAAGGCCGACGTTAAAAGCGTGAAGAAAAACAATTTGCCAGTCATAATGCTCCTAACTCAAGATGGGAAAATGAATGAAAAAGCCGGAAAATATGCTGGTTTAACGATAGAAGAGGCAAAAAAGGCTATAGTTGAAGATTTAAAGAATGAAGGGCTTCTTGAAAAAATTGAGGAGATAACGCAGGAAGTTGGCGTATGTTGGAGATGTAAAACTCCGGTCGAAATTCTTGAAAGAAAACAATGGTTTATGAAAACCCGCATGTTGACCGACCGGGTGGAGAAGGCGGCGCATGAGGTTAAATGGTATCCAGACTATATGAAGTACAGACTTATTGACTGGGCGAAAAGCCTAGATTGGGATTGGGTAATTTCGAGACAGAGAGTTTTCGCAACACCGATACCGATTTGGTACTGCGAAAAATGCGGTGAAGTCATATTGGCAGAGCCAGAATGGCTGCCGATAGACCCAAAACTTGAACCGCCAAAAATTGAGAAATGCCCCAAATGCGGACATGACAAGTTTATTCCAGAAAGAGATGTGCTTGACACATGGTTTGACTCTTCAATAACTTGTGCTGTTCACGCGGGATGGCCAGACCGTCCCGACTGGAGAAGACTCTTTCCAGCGGATTTGCATCCTTCAGGAACAGACATAATCAGAACTTGGGCATACTACCTTATGGTCCGCCACCTCGCATTATTTGGGGAAAAACCCTACAAGGCATGCCTAATCAACGGAATGGTTCTTGGAACAGACGGGACGAAAATGAGTAAGTCACGCGGCAATTACGTGGCCACACTTGATGTTTTGGGCAAGTACGGTGCAGATGCAACGCGGCAGTGGGCAGCTGCAGGCGGCGCCACCGGCTCAGACATCCCGTTTCGCTGGCCGGACGTCGAGTATGGATGGAGATTCCTAATTAAACTTTGGAATGCCGCAAGATTTGCAAGTCTGCACTTGCAGAATTATACTCCAACCGAAAATGTTCAGTTGCAGCTTCTTGATAAATGGCTTTTAAGTAAACTTGAGAAAACTACGGAAAAAGCTGGCAAGGCTCTTGAAAACTATCAGTTTAATCTTGCAATGGAGGAGATACGTGGTTTTACTTGGCATGTCTTCTGCGACCAGTATATAGAGGCAGTTAAGGATAGACTTTACAGAAAGGAAATTTATGGAGAAGAAAAATGCAAAGCAGCCAAATACACGCTTTACAATGCAATTTACAGAATATTACAGCTTTTAGCTCCGTTTACGCCGCACATAACAGAGGAAATATATCAAACAATGTATGCAGAGGAGAAAGGATACAAGAGCATTCATGTTTCGCCGTGGCCAACAGTAAATAAGGAGCTTATCGATGAAAAAGCCGAAAATAGAGGAGACAAAGTAATAGCATTGATAGCGGAGGTAAGAAGAGACAAGGCGAGAAAGAGATTTCCATTAAACACTGAAATAAAGAAGTTAATGGTTTACGCTGGAAACGAGGAAAACGCTGAAGCTTTCAGGCTTGGCATAGACGATATTGCAGGTGCATGCAGAGCAAAGGAAATAGAAATAATTCCAAACGATGGAGAAGGCACATCGATAGAGGATTTTCCAGAAATAAAGTTTAAAGCCGAATATTAGACTATTCTGGAAGTTTAAACCTTAAAATCGCCGCTATTCCGCCAAAGGACTTCAGCAGCATCTGGCCTTCTTCAGTTTCTGTAGAGATTATTTCGACCTCAGCGTTAGACTGCTCAGCAAGCCTAGCTAAGTCTTCAATCAACTCTTCTTCTTTAACAACTGACAAGGCCGGAGCCTTACATTTTGGGCACGGTTTATTAACTAGACTTGATTCAAAGCTTGGAACTTCCTTAGTTTTCATTGTATGCTGCTCTGTGTAGCCGCATGCGCTACATTTGACTGTTACCCGCGCGATGTCGATGCCCTCTGAAAGCAAGAGTGTGTCAACGGCTCCCATTTCTAGAGCCTTCCTAACTTCTTCCTCGCCGTAAGTTGCCATTCCAGTATCATGACCGATATGATACAGAAACTTTTGGATAAGTCTCTTCTCCTCGATATAGCGGATTTTCTGCATTAGCTCCGGAGCCTTTTCAACAACCTCCTCTACACCCTGCTCATCAGAATAGGCAGTATCAATAACATCAATAATCTTGTTTTTCAGCTGATAATGTAGATAATCGCCCTTCTGAAAATCATATTTGGTTGGGCCAGGCCCCGCCAAGATTATTCCCTTCAGGTCAGGTATTGAAAGGAAAATCTCATTTGCATATTCGCCTACTCTTCGGAAGTACTCCTGTAGACGCATATCCCTTAATCGCTCAAACCTTCTTGCAGATTGGCCTCCGGCTCTATGCTTTCCCGGCACACCCGAAGTTATCTTGCGTATTATTTCAAGTCTTTTTCCCTTAAGCACAGCGAAGGTTGCGGATGAAGCTTCCATAACGAGTATTCCGTATGATTCCCGCTCTTTCAAAAACTCGCGGAGATGCTCCGTATGAAATCTCGAATCACAGCGGTAAAGGTATATTTGAATTGGTTCAGGCGGAACAATCACGTAGGTTTCTATTTTTTCGCTTCCAGGTCCATTCTGCGGTACGGCTCCACAGAAGATTACTAGGCCTGTCTCCGGAACCTGCTTGAAAAGCTTCAGCCTTTGTATAACTTTAACTATCGCGTCTTGCACATTCTTCCGCGTGGTTGTCGATTTTATGTTTGAGGCTGTTCCATATTCTTCTCTAAGCATGGAGATTACTTCGCTTATCTGGCGGCCGGGCGGAATATAGAGCGAAATAAGCTCTGTTCCTCTTCCCTCTTTGTTGGCTAGTATGTCCAGTGCCCTTTTAAGCCTGTATTTCTGAAGCGATGTTCTTTTTCTGACAGATTCCAAAGCTGATTTCCCACTTCGCGGTTAACCTTAAGATGTAAAGCTTATAAATAAAAATTCCTCAAGCAGCCTTCTCGTCTAATCTTAACTCTTAAATGCAATAAGTAACATTAGACTGCTCCTATTAAAAAGGCGTTTAAAATGCTAGACCTAATACTGCTTCCAATACTTGCTTTTTTCATAGGCATAATTGCGGCTATGCTTGGAATTGGCGGAGGAGTTTTCATGGTTCCGGCACTGGTTCTTTTTCCATGGTACAATCTTAACCCCGCCGTGGCTTCGGGAACAAGCCTAGCAGCTATAGTTTTCACCTCCCTATCCTCCACATTTAGATATAGAAAACAGAGGCGAATTGACTACTTACTTGGTCTCACTTTTGCATCAACAACGATTCCCGGAGCATTTTTAGGCTCATACATCAAATCAATCATACAAACTTGGATTTTGGGATTAATCTTTGCCATTTTCCTAATTTTTGTCTCAATAAGAATGTTTATTGGAAAGAGAGGAGACAGCAAAAGTGATGCTTCTATAAGCAGAAAAGGCGGAAAAAAGCGAAGAATTATTGACAGTTATGGAAAGATTTTTACATACTCAGCGAATTTTTGGGCTGCCCCGTTTTTAGGTCTTGCTGCAGGCTTTTGCTCTGGGCTTTTAGGAATAGGCGGTGGGGCAGTGCTTGTGCCAGCAATGAATATGGGACTAGGCATACCAATCCATATAGCAGTAGCCACTTCAATGTTCATAATGATATTCACATCAATCTCCGGAACATTAACTAACATTTGGCTTAATCAAATAAGATTCGACTACGCCATTCTTTTGGCGGTAGGAATAATTTTTGGAGCACAATTTGGAGCGCACTATGCAGCGAAAGTATCTGCGAAAAATCTGCGAAAAATGTTTGCCGTTGTTCTTTTAATCGCAAGCGTCAGGATGATTCTTAAGTTTACGGGAGTTATGCCCTAAAGCTTCAACTTTACAGCAAAGTTTAAATATCGTTAATGATATCAACATTGATATCAAATTCAACAGTGACCATAATGTTTGGACATAATCATCCACATAAAAAATTCCCAATAAGACATTGGATAAGGCATACAGCCGCAGTTCCCAAAGGATTTCTAAGATATTTCGTTTTAAAGCTTCTAAGCCTAAAGCCTATGTCAGGAGCTGAATTAATCGAGGAAATAGGGAAAAGAACTCTAGGAAGATGGAAACCAAGTCCAGGCTCAATTTATCCGTTGCTTGCATGGCTACAGGATAACGGAATTGTAAAGGAAGTCCCAACAGAAGAGGCTGGAGTAAAACGCTACAAACTGACAGAAAAGGGAAAAAGCCTGCTAGAAGAAGAGACAAAAATAAAAAGGGAGTTGAAAGCGAAGTTAAAGTTTATAGTTCCTCCACTGACATTCGGTTTCATCTGGAACAGAGAGTATACACCAGAAGAAACTCTTAAATTTGAAGAATCAGAAAGAAGATTTCTCTCAGCTCTTTTCGAACTAACGGAAAATTTGGAAGCCAAATTTTCTAAAAAGATTTTAGATGAAGTTAGAAAGGTTCTGGATGAGGCTTCGCAAAAAATTGAAGAGATAAACAGAAGTCTAAGAGAGAAATAGCCATGGTAGAAAATATTATTGAAGCAAAAGGGCTAACTAAAGTATTTAATGGATACTTGACGGCTGTTGATCATGTAACATTCGAAGTAAAAGAAGGTGAAATTTTCGGATTTCTAGGGCCGAATGGAGCTGGAAAAACAACGACGATAAATATGCTGATAACCGTTCTAAAGCCAACTGAGGGAACAGCAACAGTATGTGGATACGACATCGTAAAGGAAGCAAATATGGTTCGTAGAAAAATAGGAGTTGTTCCGCAAGAATACACGGCTGACGAGGACTTAACTGGCTACGAGAACATAATCCTCTGCGCAGACCTTTACGGAATTCCAAGAAAAATATCCAGAAAAAGAGCTATGGAACTTCTTGAACTAGTCCAGCTAACGGAATTTAAGGATAAGAAGGTTGAAACTTATTCTGGTGGGATGCGCCGCAGACTTGAGCTTGCATGCGGATTGATAAACAGGCCTAAGGTGCTGTTCCTTGACGAGCCAACACTCGGCTTAGATGTCCAAACTAGAGCCAATATCTGGGAATACATTAAGCTCCTAAAGAAGGAGTATGGGATGACCCTCTTTATGACAACGCATTATCTAGAAGAGGCTGATGCACTCTGTGACCGGATAGCAATAATTGATCATGGAAAAATACTTGTTATAGGTTCACCGGACAAGCTAAAGAGCAGTCTCGGCGGGGACATCATAACTCTAAAAACAAACGAGAATCGAGATATTACAAGGCTTATCGAGAAAATAGACAACGTAAAAGAAGTTAGACGAATCAAAGACGAGTATAGAATCAAAGTGAAGGATGGTGAATCAACGGCGCCCCTAATAATTGAGGCCCTAAGAAATGAAGGAATAAAAGTTACAAGACTTTCATTGACCAAACCATCTTTGAATGAAGTTTATTTGGAGTATACTGGCCGCAGCATGCGCGACCAAGAAGAGTCAACAGAAGAGTTTAGAGTACGTCGCATAACTTTGAGAAGGGCTAGGAGGAGAAGGTGATGGAAGAAGTTTCCAGTAATCCATTGCATGGTTTATGGGCATTAACCAATCGGGAATTGAAGAAATGGTACAAGGAACCCTTCATATTCCTTATCTCAATAATTCAGCCTGTAATCTGGATGGGCCTTTTTGGAAAGGCAATGAACATAAACGCAATAATAACTAATAATCTCCCACCAGAGGTTCCACAGTGGCTTGCAGATCAAATGATGAAGCAGACATTTGGAACAAGCGATTACTTTTCATACATGGCAATTGGCATGCTGTCTTTCGTCACATTGTTCACGACTATGTTCAGTGGAATGTCAATAGTATGGGATAGAAGATTAGGCTTTCTAGACAAAGTTTTAAGCACTCCAGTTGCAAGAAGCGCAATAATCTTCTCAAAAATTTTATCGGCAACCATAAGGTCGCTTGTTCAGGCAAGTATAGTCCTAGTTTTCGCTCTTCTACTTGGACTGCAACTTAGCCCAAACTTTACGCCATTAAACCTTCTAGGAGTTTACATTATTCTCTTTATGCTTTGCGCTGGGCTTTCATCACTATTTCTGATGCTCGGAATACGTTCAACAAGATGGGAAACTCAAATGGCAATAGTAAACTTGTTGAATTTACCATTAATGTTCACAAGTAACGCGTTGTTTCCAACGGCCACAATGCCCGATTGGTTGAAGCCCATATCTAACGTGAATCCGATAACCTTCACAACAGATGCGGTTAGACAACTGTTAATATTCGAAACAGTAAACACAACTCAGCTTATGCTCGACTTCGCGTATATGGGCATCTTCGCGGCTATAATAGCCTCAATAAGCATAATTCTGTCATGGAGATACCTAAGCAGATAAAAGCTCAGTTTTCTTTCAATCTTGAGGTTTGAGCTTGGATTTTAAGCCAAAACCAGTTAGAACTATGACAGCAGTTTCATCTTCATCAACTTTTCCGCCTTCTACATGTTTCCTATAGGCTGCATAGACAACCGCGGAGCTCGGTTCAACAAAGAAACCATTCCTCGCAAGCTCAATAAAAGCCGCATATATTTCATTTTCATCCACAATTTCCACCTCTCCATTTATTTTACGTAATTTCTCTACCATTAAATCCAAAAGCGGAGGGTCAGTACTTATTAAGGCGTCGGCAATCGAATCTATTTTCTCCGGAGGAGTGTAGGGTAATCCCTTAAACTTGTGATAAAGCGGTGAAACCTGCTTTGTTTGACACGCCACAATTCTTGGAAATTCTTTTATAATGCCTGAATCAGCCAAGTTCTCAAATCCGTATATTACTCCTAGAAGGAGTGTTCCGGCAGAAACAGGTAGATAGATTAGATTTGGTACGGTCCAATCGAGCTGTTCAAATATTTCGTAAGTAAGAGTTCTGATTCCGTCACTAAAGATTGGATGCCAAATATGCCCTATGTAAAACTTTCCTTGCTGAGGTTTTTGGGCTTCAGCCGCAACTTTGCTTCTTCCCCCTTCTACACGTTCAACTTGAGCCCCATAAAACATTATTTGATTAAATTTCTGCCCTGAAACCGTTGCCGGAACGTATATTCTGGCTTTTAGGCCAGCTCTCGCAGCATAGGCAGCAACTGACGCTCCAGCGTTCCCAGAAGAATCCTCCGCAATACAGCCGCCCATCTCTCTAATCAGTTTATGAACAGCCGAAATTAACATAGTTGAGCCTCTATCCTTAAATGAACCTGTAGGATTAAGAAAATCGAGTTTGAAGTAGACGTTTTTCGCAAATTTTATTAGGGGAGTCCACCCCTCGCCGAGGCTTACTATCTGATTTTCTTCTATATATGGGAAGAATTTTCTGTAACGCCAAAGGGTATACTCATCCTTTTTTATAGCCTCTTTGCTAAATGTACTTTCCACGTTCACTTTTAATGGAGAACCGCAGGAGCATCTGTATTCAAGCAAGTTTGATGTGGAACGTTGGCATCTTGTACATTTAGCCTCGTAGCGCATGCAACTACCTAAATAATTGTATGTTCTCAGAGATTTAAGGTTTAGAAGCGGGATATTTTACGCAGCAGTATGGGCAGTAAAATTGACAATACATTAGTGAATAATATGACATTAAGGGCTATGCTCGTATAGAAGGCGGCATTTGGAAGTCCATAAGCTAATGGAAGAGTGCTCATTGCCGCCGCAGTCACACCCTTACCCACTATAACCCCTATTGCGGGAAAGTCCTCTCTTAATGAACTTTTAATTGTGCCGAGGTTGACAGCGAGAAACCTTGAGAAATGAAGAAGCAAACTTACACTCAATCCCAGAAGCAATTCATTTATGCCAGTAAAAACGTAGATTAGGCCTATAAAAGTGAAGAAAAAAGAGCGAATTATAAAAGTTAACTCGGAATGAAAATGCTCTATCAAATCGGAAAGTTTTGTTAATTCAGCTTGCTTGAGTTTCAGTTTTAGAGCAGTGGCCAAGGAATCAGAGTTTCCAAGGATAACGCCAAAAAGGAAGGCTGCAATGCCGCCGGTTCCGCCGAAAGTCTCAGTTAATGAGTAAACAAGCAAAAGAGCCGCTAAAGTAAACGTGTAGGTATATTCTGCCCTTCTTGAGAAGTACAGTAGGTTCATCCAGGCAAAACCTAGAATTACGCCCACAAAAATCGATACGCAAAAGTTTGAAGAAAGAGCAATTGCGCTTTCTCTGGCGCCGATTCCGCCGAGAAGAATATAATTTAGAACAGTAAGTGTAACAACTAATACTATGGCGTCATCCACAAGCGAAGAAATTATGAGGGTTACCCGAGTTTTTTCCTTAAATCTTAGATAGTTACAAACTGCTTCTACCGTAGCGGTGTTCACTCCACCCCACGCAGAGGCTAGCAACAAAGCATAGACCCATTCTAAATTGAAAACGTAACGGAGAAAGAGGCCTATTGCAATTATGCTCATTGTATAGCCGATAACAGAAAGTAACACCGCCCTTCGACTTTGCTCGACCACCTCATAAAAATCCATCTTCAAACCTGATTCAAAACCTATAAACGCTATTGTAAGAGGGGCGACCACAGAAACCATCTCCTTTAAAGCTTCATAATCAAAAAAGCGGAGCACAGGACCACAAATTATTCCCAGAATAATTAGCAGAATCATGCTTGGAAGCAAAATCCTCCGTGAAAGCGCCTCTCCAATAAAGCTTAGAAGCATGATGACGGCAATCGTATAGAAGATAATTATCATGTCAATCATTCAATTTTCCAGCTAATCTTATTTAGCAACTTTATTTTAAAAGAGTAATGTAAGCTCTGATTTAGATGTTGATGAGGAGAGAGTAAGCGTTTTGGCGGCTGCGAAGCACTTATTTTAGCAATTTTGTTTATAAGCCGAGTTTGTTGGGTACGTATAACATACATTTTCCAGTGAAACTTTTCAAAGGCGGAAAGAGAAAGACGCTTTCACCTAAATGGACAAGAGTTTGGCTAATCACAAACGGTGCAGTAATACTCGCATATGGTATGCTCCTATTCGCGCTCTACGCGCCATCACTCCAAAATAAGGACAACTACTCAAATTTTGATTAGACATTTAGGTGGTGGACGGGGCGGGATTTGAACCCGCGACCTCGGCGATGCCAACGCCGCGATCATTCCAGGCTGATCTACCCGCCCGGCTAGCAGCAGCATATTCAAAACTATTCGTTTAAATGAGTGCCTATAAGCGTTTCTTATTCCCTAAACTTTTTCACGTAGATTATGGCGGCTATGCAGATTGTTGCCCCTACGCTGGCAAAGATGTATATTGAGTATCTGCTTAGGAAGGATGGGGGCTCAACCTTAAATTTTAGTATTTCACTTGAGTTTCCATATATTGTGCTGCTTCCTTCGAATGTCGCTTGAACTGTCCATTCTCCCTCGCTTGTTGGTTTAAAGCTTGCCTTGAATGTTCCATTAGCCAATGTATAGACTGTCTGTGTAAGTGTTTCGTTGGCAGAAATATAGATTAGGGTTACTGGAAGACTCTCGGCGGCTGGAGAAACATACCCAGTCAAGGTTACGTTTTCGCCTAGGGTTAGGGTTTCACGCGTCAAATTTAAGCCAACCGTCGAAGCATACTTAACAGTATAGTTTCCAGCATAAACCAGCAAATTCTCTAATGTATCGATTGCTTCAACCTTATAGTTGACTGTGATTCCAGCTGACTGGCCGGGAATCACCGCGCTACATGTTCGCGCATCAACTAACTCCATGACTATTCTAGTGAGGTTCTTCCAGCCATCAACTGAATAGTATAGTGTGGCGTTTCTCAAGTCCGTGGCGTTAGAAACAAATGTAAGCGTGACATTTTCGTCTGGAAATGCCTTTAACGGAACATTAACTGGCTTTAAACATGCGTTTCCAAACTGGGTTTTGACAAGGAAGTCTACTGTTCCAGCGCCTTCCTCTCCAATCAAAACTAGATGGTAGAGGCATTTCCCCTCAACTGGCGATGTATAATTTATCAGCATGTCCTGCCCGTAAAACTCGCAGCTTGCGTAGGCTACGCCTCTAAACTCTTTGCTTTCAAGGTTGTAACCGCCGTAAATGTCTGAAATTTCGCCGTAAAGGCCAGGCTCCCAAGCCAGAGGTACATTGTTAAGCATTTCGCCTATTCCAGCTTCTGGACAAGCCATCAAATACAGTCTAGCCTCATACATGTCGAGGGTTTCCGGCACTCTAATCCAGACTTCAATTCGCGGACTTTCCGTGAAAAACTCGAATGCCCAAGCAGTGTTAAAGGCGGGAGCGCTTCCATTCTTCCCTTCGATGTAAACACTGTGCCACTTGTTGCATTCAACATCCTCAATTATCATGAATGTTGCTGGTTCTGAAGCGTTGCTTTCACGCGGATCATTTCTTATGACAAAGCTGTAATTTCCAGAATATTTCGGCGTAAAAAATGGCTCTTCAACTGTAGTGCCTAAATGTTCTGGCAGCCCAGCAGCCTCCGTATGGTAGC
>Ga0164311_10000704_pt1 | contig 15248 bp, 18 predicted proteins | sample GuaBasSedimGuay2_FD_121796 | JGI IMG/M metagenome (GOLD analysis project Ga0164311, IMG submission 121796) | Subseafloor sediment microbial communities from Guaymas Basin, Gulf of California, Mexico - Guay2, Core 4569-9, 9-12 cm | ecosystem: Environmental > Aquatic > Marine > Hydrothermal vents...
ATTGAGTTTATATCTAAAATAACAACAACAGTGACTATAAAATCACATATAAATCTGGAGGAAATATAATGCCTAATAAAGTGATTAAGGGAGATAAAGGTACTGTTATTCTTCTGGATGCAGGAACTAGTCTTACAACACAAAGTAAACTAGAAATACACTATAAGAAGCCTTCAGGAGTAACAGGGGAATGGGCAGCTACAGTATACGCCTCAGACTTTGCTAAGTTTACTACAGCCTCAGATAGCTTAGATGAAGCAGGAGTATGGACATTGTATATCTATACAGAACTAGCAGGTGGATGGGAAGGTAGGGGCGAAGCAGTTGGAATGAAAGTTTATGATGAATGGGAAAGCTAAATAAGGAGTGGAACTGTGGAAACAAAAAGATGGTTTGAAAGTAAGTTAGTAGGGATTGGTATTTTACAATCAGTAATTGGTATTGCTGGATTACTTGCTACATTCTTTGCAGCAGGTACATTCTCAGCAGAATCGTTCATGTTACTATTAGCAGGAATTGCTACAGTAATTATGCGTGTATGGTTCACAGAATCAACTATATTATAAGGAAATAGAATGGCACTATCAAAAAAACGTGAGTTATTTGTAATAGAATATCTAATAGACTTCAATGGGTCAGCTGCAGCTATACGTGCGGGTTACTCACCACATTCTGCTAGACAAATAGCACATAAACTTTTACAACTACCAGAAGTACAAGAAAGAATACAAGAACTTCTAGATGAAAAGATGATGGATGCCAATGAAGCACTAATTTCTATCTCAGAATTAGCTAGAAATGCAGGTAAAGACAGTGATAAACTACGTGCTTTAGAACTTATGGTGAAAGTATTACAACTTGCAACAGAAAAGATTGACGCTAAAGTAGAATTTTTAGTAAGATATGAAGATGTAGATGAGATAGTAGAAGATAAATAATGGTTAAACAAATCGTGGTTAGACAGCGTGTTCTCCACCCAGTCCAAAAAGACATAGTAGCATCTACCAAGAAAAGAAAGATACTTATTACAGGAAGACGTGTTGGAAAGACGACTTTAGCGGCGTATGAAGCGGCAGAATGGGGATTAAAGGGTAAACGGGTGCTGTTCGCAGCTCCTACATTAGACCAGATTGAGTTTTTCTGGGACGAATGTAAAAGAATATTTCAAGAAGGCATTGATGCTGGTATAGTATACAAGCACGAAAATAAACACCTTATCATTCTTCCTAACGGGGGAAGAATCAAAGCAAAAACAGCATGGGATGCTGATACTTTACGTGGAGATTTCGCTGATTTACTAATACTAGAAGAATTTGCGATGATGAAAGAAGAAGCTTGGGTACTGGTAGGTGCTCCTATGCTTATGGACAATAATGGTACTGCTTGGTTCATTTCTACACCAAAACGTAGAAATCACTTTCACAAAATGTACTTAAAGGGACTAACTAACGAAAGATGGGATGTATTTCATGCCACAAGTCATGATAACCCCCACTTAAGCAAGGAAGCACTTGCAGATATGATGGAGGACATGACAGAAGATGGTTATAAACAAGAAATTATGGCTCAGTTCCTTGAAGACCAGGGTATGGTTTTCAGAAATTTAGACAAGGTTTTGGTACTAGAACATAACTGGAGTATACCAAAAGAACACAAAGGACACAAAATAGTAGCAGGAATTGACTGGGGAAAGTCAGGAGACTTTACAGCTGTATCAATTGGATGTGCTACGTGTAAGAAAGAATTAGTATTATACCGTTCTAAAGGTAAGGAATACATATACCAACGCAATCAGATAGAAGGATTCGTAGATAGATGGAACATAGGTGGAATACTTGCGGAAAGTAATGCTATGGGAGAACCTATTATAGAAGAAATGAACAACGCTGGCTTACCAGTTACAGGTTTTGCTACAACAGGTAGTTCAAAACCAGACCTAATAGAAGGACTAGAACTTGTTTGTGAAACAATGGACTGGAACTTCTTAAAAGATGATATAGGTAGGACAGAAATGGAAGCTTATGAAGTAACATACGGAAAACACGGACATCCTAAGTATGAAGGGGCTTCAGGAGTACATGATGACACAGTAATTGCTAGGGCACTTATGGTAAGAAAAGGCAACGAAAGCTCACCACAACTCATGTTCACATAAACTATCCAAAGCTGACCTTATTTTAGAAGGCAGTGAAGTGGAAGTACAAGGAAGGAAATATATGACTGAACTAACAAAGAAAGATACCTATAATCCAGAACATTCCCCATTTTTTCAAGGGTGGGAATACACTGGTAATAGACTCCAAAAAGCGTTGAAACTGGGTGCTAAGAAACCCCTATTTAAGACCGTTGAACAGGATGCTATGGATAAATGGTATGAACATAAAGGTACTAAGACTATTCTAGGTTTTGCTGATACATATCCAGAAACAAATGTTGAAACAGTAGATGAGGCTGGAAATAAGAAGACTATTACACTAAAGAAATGGGTTTTAGCAAGGGATGAAGAAGAACTTTATCAATATTATAAGAAATCTCCTTGGGTATATCGTTGTGTAGATATCAAAGCTAAATCTTTTGCATCTATGGAATGGTCAGTTTACCCTAAAGAAGATACAAAATTAGAACCTTTAGATGAAACTCAAGACGTAGTACGTGTTTTAAAGGAAGTAAATCCTGAAATAAACTGGCAAGACTTAGCTTCTACCATTTCTAAGGACTTAGATATACATGGTAAGGCGTTTATATGGAAAATTCGTACTGGTGCTGACCCCAAAACAGTAGATGGGGAAATAAAGTTCCTACAAAGACTAAATCCTACATCTATGAAGGTTGAATCAGATTCTACAGGGATTAGTCACTTTGAACAAATGGTTAACGGACAAAGACGTGTTTATGCTAGGGAAAACGTCATTTATCTACGTGACTACGACCCTGATGATGATTTTGGTAGTATTTCACCTATTCAAGCAAGCTCCTATGCTATAAAAGTAGAAGTAGAAGCTAATAAACACCTAGCAGACTTCTTTGCAAACCGTGCTATGCCTGATGTACTAATGTCTTCACCTGATAAAGTAAGTGAATCAGACATCAACAGACTTATTGGTTTATGGAATAAGCAATATAAAGGTGCTGGTAAACAACACAAGACTGGATTTTTATCTCATGGTTTCAAGCCTGAGTTTATGCAGTACGCTCCAAAGGATTTAGCACTAGAAGAAATCAGAAAAGAAGCTAGACGTGCAATCTGTGCATCACTAGGTGTACCAATGTCGCTGGCTGGAGCAAGTGAAGCTGCAAATTACGCAACAATGACAGAACAACGTAAGTCATTATATACAGAAACAATCATTCCACGTGCAAGATACATTCAAGGCGTTCTAAACGCTGAGTACTGTAATGAATTCGATGGTAGCCTATTCTTTACCTTTGAACCAGAAAAACTGGAAGTAATGACAGAAACTACAGCAGAAAAGGCAACTTATCTAGGAAATTTAGTAGAAAAGAAGATAATTAAGCCAGAAACTGCTGCAATTGCACTAGGTTTTGATGCAATAGACGTACCAGAACCTCAAGCAGTGCCTGATTTTACTCCTCAAAATAATGGATTCGGTAATAAGGAAGAAGATGATAGTAAGACGATTGCAGCCCTACGTAAATTTAAACGTAAAGCAGTAAGGCGTATGAAAGACAGCCAATCCGCCAAATGTACATTCAATTCGGAGCATATTACTGATGGTGTAATTGAAACTATACAAGAAAAGCTTGAAAAAGCACAAGATTTAGGTGAAGTAGTAAGCATATTTGATGATTTTGGGTGTAAATAATGCCAGTAACTATTGAAGGATTAGATGAAGTTATAAAGAAATTGGACAAAACTGACCCAACCAAAGCATTATATGTAGGTATGGACTGGGGAGCAGACGAAGTAATAGATGAAATGAAAGACTATCCCCCTCAGACTGCTGCAAATAGACCTGATGAACACGGGAGATGGTATGAACGTGGAGTTGGGACACATAGTAGAAATGCAGTACAAAGAACGTCTGAAAATCTAAGAATGAAGTGGAAGAAGATGAGAAATAAGTCAGCCCCTTCTATATCAATAACTAATTCAGCAAGCTATGCAGAATATGTACATGGCAACAGGCAGTCAAATGTAATGAAGAAAATTGGATGGAAAAAAGTTAAGACAGTTAGTGATAAGAAATTTGCAGAAATAACAGAACACATCATGGATAAGTACTTTAAAGATTGGAGAAATAACTAATGGAAAACATAATTAAGCTTGAACTACAAGACGTAAAAGCCATAAAGACTGGCGATGAGTGGAAACTTGAAGCATTAGGTGTTCCATTTGGTGGTCACATTAACGGAAAAGACCTACACAGGGAATTTTTCTCCCCAAAAACTGATTTTATGATTAAAATAGGTGATAGTAGACCAGTCTTATATTATCATGGAATGACTTCTTGGGGTGGAGAACAGCCACTACCACAAGTAATTGGAAGGGCAACCTTATCCAGAATTGACAATAAAGGGCTGTGGTTTGATATTATTCTAGACCAAACAAAGACATTAGCAAAGCGTATATGGGATAATGCAATCAAAGGTATAGTAAAAGCTTCATCTGGTGCAGTGAATTACTTGAAACGTAAGAATGAACTCACTGGTGAAATTTTAACATGGGCTATAGGGGAATTAACCCTAGTAGACCAAGGACAGGGACGTATAGCAGCTAATCAGCTTGCTAGTGTCTCATTGAAAACCGTTTACGAAGAAGCAGAACTTGACTTGCCAAAGAATTTTGTACAGGAGGCGTTGACCTTAAAGACAGAATTGGAGCAGGAAGAAGAAGAAGTTGAAGAAGACGAAGTAAATGAACCTGTTGAAAAGAAAGTAGAAGATAAACTAACTAAAGATGATATAGTATTGATGACTGAAGCAGTACTTTCAATACTGGACTCACTGGAGGAAAAGTAAAAATGGAACAAAACGAAATTAAAAATGCTGTTACCGATGCTGTAGCTGAAATCATGGAAAACCGTGCAAAGCTAGAAGCAGAAATGGCGGCACAAGAAGCAGAAAAGAAAGCTGTATATGACTTAGTTAAAGCTGAAGCATTAAAAGACGCTAAAGCAGAAGCTAAAACATGGGCAGCTTCAAAGGGATTTAACATCAAAGAAGTAACTGAACTTGGTGATGATGAAGCAGAACTAAACCGTGCCTTCCTGCATTATATGAAGACTGGTGACGAAACTGTTGCACGTAAAGCCCTACAAGAAGATGACGCTGGAGAAGGTGGATACCTAGTACCTGACGACTTCATGAGCGGTATCGTTGAAAAACGTGATGCTGCATCATGGGTAAGACGTTCTGGCGTTCAAGTTGTCCAAACAAACCGTGACAAGATTGATATTCCTGCTGAAGGAACAAGCTTTGCGAAATTCACTAGAACAGCAGAAGAAGCAAGCTACACCACAAATGACCCTGCATTCATCCAAAACCAAGTTGTTGTAGAAAACTGGACAAAGATTTTTAAAGTGTCCGAACAACTGCTTGACGACAATGATGCGAACCTAACTGGTTTCCTATCAAACGGTATTGCACGTTCTATGGTTCAAACTGAAGCATATTACTCAGCAGTAGGTTCTGGTACTAACCAACACGAAGGTATTTTCACTGGTGGAGACACTGATGCACTTACATTTGATAGTTCAGCTAATGTAACACCTGATGAATTATGGGAACTTCTATATATCCTAGGCTCAGGATATCACGCCAATGCTATCTGGCTAATGGACCCACAATCATGGCGTTATATCCTATCAATCCGTGATTCAAACAACTGGGCATTCTCAGCAGCAGATATGGCACGTGTAAACGTTCCAGGTGCTGATGGTGAATTGCTTGGTAAGAAAGTATTCCTACAAGACGACATTCCCGACATCCTAACAGGCACAGGAAGTGGAGTTATTGCAGTTGGAGACCCATACTTCTATGCATTAGTAGAACGTAAAGGACTGGCTGTTCGTAGACTAAATGAACTATACGCTGCAAACGGACAAATCGGCTTCAAATGTGATTTCCGCCAAAGTGGAAAAGTTCTTCTAGAAGAAGCTTTCAAAATCGGTGTAATGGCGTAAGATTAAGTAAATATAATATTTGGGGGGTATGGGTTATACTATACCCCCTGAGTAGATGGAGGAAACAAAATTATGGCAGGAAATGTAAAACTACACCAATACATTGGTAAAGTTGCACAAGCAATTCCAGCATCTACCTATGCTACGGATACTGCGTTTTCATCAGATGGAGCAAATGATGTTCCTATTGCTGGACACAAAGGTGTTCTGTTTATTTGTGACTGGACACCAGTAGCAGCAGCAACAGCTACAGTGGCACTATGGTACGCAAGTGATAACATTGATAGTAATGCTGTTACAGGTAGTGACTTCACGGGCGGAAGCGATGCAGTATTTGCAGCTTTCAGTTCTGATGTCTCAGCTGGAATTTTCTTACTAGATTACAGTCTAAGTAAGAATAATATTACAAGTGGAACTATGTATGCTAAAGCAACAATAATTGGAACACCAACATTGGGAGTTATTGGTATACCTTATGGTGGAAACGTTATACTACCTAGCACTAATGCTAACACTATTGTGCAAGCGTAATAAAATAGGAGATAATAATGGCATACTGTACAACTTATGATATAAAACTGTATGGGGGATACTCAGATTCAGATAACTTTGATGATGATTTATTTGCTATGCTGATTCCTATAGCACAACAGAAAATTGATTCATATTGTAAAAGAACTTTTGAGTACACTAACGACTCAGATAGTTCTGAATCAAGAATCTTTGATGCTGAGGATAGTGTAGTGGATGGCTATACACTGATTTTAGATAAAGATTTACACAGCATAAGAAGTATTACTGTGGATGGTACTGCCATTTCTTCTGACAACTATGTAACCGAACCAAGAAGTGATGCTCCATATTGGGGTGTCACTATCTTGGGCAGTTCAGAAAGTTCTTGGGACTATGGTACTGATGCAGAAAATGCTATCGCTGTGGACGGACACTGGGCTTTTAGTCAAAGTGCTCCAGAAGATATCATGATGGCTTGTGTATTGCTTACCCAATGGTTACATAAAATGAGAAATTCAGACTTAGCATTAACTGCACCTATCATTGATACACGTGCGGGTGTAACTATAATGCCTATACAATTACCTAGTATTGTTACTACAATCCTAGATGATTATGTACGTATCATAGTTAAGGCGGTATAAATATGGCAAGTGCAATTAATGAAATCTACGATGCTATAGCAGCTTGGGATGTTTCTTGGGACAGTGATGTTACAATAAAAGTAAAAGAACTGCAAAGCATGGACGACAAGATAGGTACACCAGAAGGAGCAGTAAGAATACTATCACCTTTAGACCCAGAAACGGGCGGTGGTGGTGGACACGTTGCTTTGGGCAAGACTATGACTGTTTCTTGGAGAATTTCTGATACATTATATGTTAGACCAACTTCTCATGGCAGAAGTCTTGAAAACAGCGTTCCACAGCTAATGAATTATATAAAAACATATCTTACTGCAATACAGAATGATAGAAGTCCAACCAATCAATCGTGGATAGAAGAAGTTGAATGGGACGTAGGTACTTATGCTTACCCAACTGAACAAAACGACAGATATTATGGTGTGAGATTTCTACTTACTGTAAATGAAGTAATTTAGGAGGAAAAAGAAAATGACAATTATAGCAGATATTGAAGTTCAAGTAGGACAAGAAGCTTCTGATGCTTGGGGAACTGAAGTTACACCAACAGTTAAATTGATGGGTGTTTCTGAAGTTGAGATTGTTCCACTTGTGGATGTACAACAAATTGAAGAATTACGTGGGACACGTGTTCCTGCCTATCATTCACTTGTTTACACAGTAGGTGGAGAAGGAAGCCTAAGCTCACTATTATCTTATGATGATTTACCATACTGGCTACAAGGAATGTTTGGTGAGGTAGTAGCTACTTCTGATACAAGCGGTTGGCTACATGCTTTTGATGCACCAGTTGAAAGTTCAGACAGTGAAAATAGTACTTCTTACACAATCGCTAAAGGTGATGGAACTAACATTTACTCACTGAAAGGTGCAACTGTAAATACTATTACTATTTCTGGAGAATCTGGAGCACCAGCAGAAATCAGCGTAGAATTTATTGGAAAGTTTGTTTCAACAGATGTATTTGCAGCACTAAGTGACAGAACAGTTACTTATGTTATGGGAGACCACATTGCGTTGTATATTGATGCGGGTTCTGATGCTGTTGGTGGTACACTTGCATCTGATATTGGCTGGAGTTTTGAGCTAGTAATGGAAGCAAATCGTGAAGTAAAAAGACATTTAGGTGACTTACAACCTGGTTCATATCGTGAAGCTAAAATGAGTGGTACTTTATCACTTAGCTTAGAACATGATTCACTTTCAGAAGCATACTTAGTAGAAATGCTGGGTGCTACAACTGAAGGTGTTACTAAAAATGTAAGAATCTATGCCGTAGATGCAAATGGTTATTCAATGACAGTAGACTTTAGTGGTGTTCTTTCAGGAGAACCAGCTATGTTTACTGATGTTGATGGTGTTGTAAGCATGGATTTAGAACTAATGGGTCAAAAGACAAGCGGTGCAAGTGACTGGCTATCTATTGACGTAATCAATAACGTAGAAACTTTAGCATAATATAGGAGACAATTTCAATGGCTACAAAAAATATAGTTATACAACTGCCCAACGAAGATACACCTGGGATTTTAACATTCCTAAGAAGAATATCACTGTTTAATCAAGTCCTTACTAACCCTGCTGCATTTAGTATAGAAGATATAGACGAAGCCTACGAATTTTTAGTAGACCTTGTTGTAGAACCAAAAACTAGACCAGCGGCAAGAAAGGCTGTGATGAAACTGTCAATGAAACAGTTGAATGACTTATTTACTGGATTGAATTTAGAACCTGACCCAAAAGTATAGGGGAATTGCGTAGGTGGTTGGCTGGCAAGAAGTCGGCTAACCCACCTGAGTGGATTCCCCTATTATTGATGGCAGAAGAATTTGGTGTACCTCCTTGGCAAATTGAGAAAGAAATCAATTCCAAGTGGTATGTAAGATGGCATGAATATAGAATTGCAAAGAACATGGAACAGGAAAGACAAAACAAGTTAGGAGAAAAAAAACATGGCATTGGGACAAAAAGAAGTAATTAATCTTGTCTTCAAAGGCAAAGACGAAGTTTCAAAAGTAGCAGGTGGGATAAAAGGTGCACTAGGTGGTCTTGGAAAGGTCGCTGGTGTTGCTTTATCTGGTCTTGCTATAGGTGGAGCTGCTGCAATTGGTGCAGTTACTGGTGTTAGTCTTGTTGTTGGCAAGCTAGTTAAAGATGCCGCAGCAGTTGAAGGTACAGCACAGACGTTTGCCAGCCTTACAAAAGAAATAGGTGGAAGTGAAAAAGCTTTAGAAGCTATGCAAGGTGCTACAAGGGGGATGGTAAAAGAATCCGACCTTATGGCAGGTGCTAACCAATTCTTAGCTATGGGCATCACAGATACTATAGAAGGTACTGCTGAGATGGCAGAAATGGCTACACAGCTTGGTATGGCTATGGGTACTGATGCTACTACAGCTATGAGTGACTTTGCTGCTATGATGGCTAACCAATCGTTACCACGTCTTGATACGTTTGGTATCAGTTCTGGTAAGGTACGTGAACGCATTCTTGAATTAATGAAAGCTACAGAAGGGCTAACAAGGGAACAAGCCTTCAATATGGCTGTTATGGAACAGGGTGCTGAAGCTATGGGACGTGTTGGAGAACAAGGTAACACGATGCAAGCTGGTATGGAAAGAATGAAAGCTTCCGTAGAAAACGCAAAGCTTGCTATTGGTAACTCACTTATTCCTGTGCTTACGCCACTAATAGAAAGATTTTCAGAACTAGCGACACAGTATATTCCTATGCTTGTAGGATGGATTACTACTAGACTAGTTCCAGCAGTCGCACAGCTAGTAAAATGGATACAAGATAACCTAACTCCTGCACTTCAAGTTGCTGGAACATGGATAAAAGAAAAACTACTTCCAGCAATACAGCTGTTGGGTGAATGGATTAAGACTAAACTAATTCCTGCTATTCAACAAGTATCTAAATGGGTTATGACAACACTAGTACCAGCACTTATGAAGGCGTATGAGTGGTTTAGTAAATACATTCTGCCTGTGCTTATTGCTGTTGGTGATTTTATTGCTAAACATGTTCTACCAGTAGTAGCTGAACTTGCCAGATTATTTGGTGTAGTAGTGCTTACTGCCGTAAAAGCAATCGCTGGATTTTGGCAAAAGGTATTATTACCTGCACTAAAGAAACTGTGGACATGGTTAGATAAACTATTGAAACCACTGGGTGGCATTGCTGGAGCATTTGATAAGATTGGTCAAAAGATACGTAACTTTACAGACAAACTAAAGAAACTTAAATTACCTGACTGGCTAACTCCAGGTTCTCCAACTCCATTTGAAATAGGACTTCGTGGGATTGCTAATGAACTAAGTAATGTAGATGGTCTAATGGGCACTGGTGGATTAAATGTGTCCGCACCGAATATAGCAAGTGGTGGTAATAGAATGAATGATGTGCGTATGGTAAAAGAATTGAAAGCTATTAGAACAGAAATTAACTCACAAACAGATGAAATGTACAGAATCAACAGGGAGCTATTAGCAGCCTATGTCTAAAGTAAATTTAACTCATAAAGTTGAAATAGAACTACAAGGCAATGGTCAAGGATGGACAGACATTACAAAGGATGTTGTCCTAGATTCTCCCCTAAATGTTACTTATGGTATTAACTCCCACGATGTCAGAACAAGACTTGGTAGAATTGGTACTATGTCTTTCTATTTAGATAACTCAAATACAAATGTAGCAGGTCTAAAGGGACAGTATTCTCCAGACCATGCTAATGCTTTAACAGGTTTTCAAGAAGGTGCACACGTAAGATGGACTGTACAGAAAGAAAGAAGCACAGACAATGATGCTGCCTATGGTGCAGATGTTACATGGTCAACAGACGTTCCTTCTATAGACAACATAAATTCACGTGCCTTGTTTGGTACTGATAGTATGAATATCTCAGACTCAAATATAGACAACATCTTTAGTAATGCTGGTACAGTTTCTACATGGCTTAGAACATCCTCAGATACTTGGGATAATTCTTCAGACACTTTTACACCCTTTTACCTTGCTGGGGATAATGGAGATACACTAGTCTTTGGGATTGATGCAGGAGTTATGACTGGTACTATGTATAGGGACACTGATACTACTTTTGTAACACTTTCTGATTCTGACTTTACATCAACGGATTGTTTTCATGCTATTTTGGCGTGGGATAGCGACAGCTTTGATATGTACTTAAATGGCACAAAGTCTACAAGTAGCGATGAAGCATTGTTTTCTACTGGAGCAACAATAACTATTGAAATAAATTCTGGTGATTGGAATAACATAATAGGTGAATTTGCAATCTATGGTACAAAACTTGATAGTGACCAAGTAGCTGAACTATATGGTTCTAGATACACACAAGAAACAGCAGTAAGGACATTGATTGATGAAAGTACTTTAGATTCAGATAAATCAGGACTACTAAAGTATTATCCAATGAAGGAAGGTACTGGTTTAGTAGCAGAAGAATATTCCACAGATATTTGGTATAAGTTCTTTGGAACTATAGATGAAATTACTCCAGAAGTAGGGGACTATCGTGGACAGAAAACTAAAATAGTTGCTGTTGATTGGTTCTATGAAGCTTCTGAAATTAAAATTGCTGGTATTCCTGCTCAGGTAGGATTAAGAATAGATGAAATCATTGCCAACTATTTAGCAAATGATGCAGTAAAGACACAGCCTAATGAAACTAAGTTCCATCAGGGGACAAGTATTTTCTCCTATGCTGGAACTGCTGGTAGTTCAAAAACGGCTTTGAGTGCTGAAATTAGAAGACTGGTTGAATCAGAACCGTCATATGCATACATGCGTGGAAGTAAGAATACAGAAGGTCTTTCTGGTGGAGTTTTTGTTGTAGAAAATGCAACAGTTCGTGGTACTAGACAACCAGAAGTAGCTATTACTACACAAGCACAAGACATTAAAGTGTCCCGTAAGCGCAATAAAATCTATAATGATATAAGAACTACAGTACATCCTAGTGTTATTGACACTGATATTATCCGTATTTTTGAACTACAAGAACCAGTAACTTGTGGTGCTAACGCTACAACAGTATTTACTGGTTCGTATAAAGACTCAGATGATGAAACAAAGAAGATTGGTGCTTATGATGTATCACCAGTTTCAGACGCAGACTACACAATTGCATATGCTGGAGACCCACTTGGAGATAGAATTGTTACCTTTGGAACAGATATTGAGTTCTACTGGACACTCCAAGACCTTACAGGTGCTGAATACTTTGACACTGACCTATCATTAAATATTGTAGGTACGCCAGTGGTAACTTCAGACGGTCCAGGTGGTATGAATTACCTATATCTGAACAGCACAAACGACAATGCTCAAAGTACAAATGCTGTAGTTAACTTTAGCCTTGAAAAAGGCACAGTAATGATATATGCATTGCAGAACAATTTACCAGTAGCAACTAGTAACATAACTAGTTCAAACCCTTACAATGCTGACTTTACATTTTGGGGTTCAAGTAACGTTACTGCCCAGTCCTTTTGGGGATTTGAAATGGGTAGGGCTAATCCAGAATTAGGAACAAACGTTTGGTCATCAGACATGCTGGGGCACTACTATGTTAGTTTAGGCTTTGGAGAAGAATGGGGAGTAGGTGACTCAGACTATAGTGGATGGTTGGCAAGCAAAGTTTGTGGATTGGATTCAGACTATGAAGATAACCCAACATTTACTCAGTATGCATATACTTGGGACTTCAAGTGGGGTAGTACAGATACCGTTGAAGCTGCTATTTTTGTTGACGGAGCATTAGTAACTGACCTTGCTGGTGGTGGTTCTGGTCACGACCCAGTTGAAACAGTAGTACCAAAGAAAGGATTTACAAGTGATTACGTATGGACTATCCGTGATGATGTCTGGGTAGGACTATTTGAACGTTGGCTTACTAACTATGGTGTTTCTAACCTAGCAGTATTTAATAGGGCTTTGGTTTCTTCTGACTTACTATATATTGATGGTAATACGACAGATAACCCAACAACAGACAATACTTCTGTTTCAGTAATAGCTGGTGGAACAAGTCCAGAAATTACTGTAATAAACGAAACATCAAGCCCCGTACTACTAACGGAAATGAGTCTATATGGTAGAACACTAACAGACTTAAACCCACTAACTGTAAAGAAATCAGACTCAGATAGTATTAATGACTATGGTGTTTCAGTATATGAATTGGATATGCCATATCAAGACGAAGTAAATCTTGCAGCGAATGCAGCAACTGAATTATTGTCTACACTAAAAGACCCTAAAACAAATGTAACAAAGACAACCTTCTTGGCTAACTTAGATAGTAATACTATAACAGGCTTTTTAGATGTAGAACCTGGGGATATTGTTTTAGTTACAGAAGATATTACAGGTGCTGGTGATTATGAATTTGTTGTTCAGGGTGTGAAGTACAGAATTGAAGATAACGATATTGTGGAAGTAGAATGGACTACCTACACAGGAGAACAAACAACAGCTTGGTTACTTGGTATCTCAGGCTTATCAAATATTGGGGACGATACATATGTCTAGACTTGGAAACCTTAAACTAGCTCATCCTAGATATGAGTTATTTTATGTAAACGATAAAAAAATAGCTACAGCAGAAGACAAGGCTAAAAGCCTATCTGGTGATAGATATACTTGGTTTCAATGGATGAAGAAGATGATGTTATTAAACGGACATCACAAGAAACGTGAACTAATCCATGAAACTCCAGTAGGAACTCCTGTTATAGCTTTTATTAATCATGGAAGATGGGTTGCTATTTGTCCAGCATGTGGCTGTGCAGAAGTAGTAGAACCAAAAACACCTATTTTCTATTGTCTAAATTGTACTAACAGGGACAACAGTAGTTTACCTTTACCTGTGAAATTTCCCAGAAGTAGGGTTAAGATAGAAGATGAACTATTAGCAAGAAAGAAAAGACAGTTTAGAAATTGGGATGGAAAAATGACACTAACTGAATTAAGAACTGAAACTAGTATAAAGTTTAAGGAGTAAAAATGGCTTATATTGAACCTACCGTTAGAACTACAGGAGACTTGATTACCTCAAGTATATGGAATCAGGACATTGTATCTAACATCATTGCTATTAAGTCATTAGTGGATGCTGCTGCTGCTTCTAGTGATTTTGAAAACTATACAGTTTCTTCTGACATTGTAACACATACAGCGGATAGTGATATCCACTTTACACTGGCAGATATTAATGCTTTGTTTGTACAAGACAGCGATATTGCTAGTTTTATTAATTCTTCTGACGTAGAAAGCTATATTCAATCTAGTGATTTAGACACACTAAATTCATTAGTAGGTCAAGATGACTACAGATTGTCTATTGCGGGTGCATACTTACCAAATGATAGTTCTGATTCTCCTGCTGCTGGTCTTATTATGAGAACATCATCAGGAGGAACAATTAAAGCTAGATGGTTAGAAGCAACCTTTGATGCAGATATTGGTGAATTTATCATGTGGCAATTCCCTATGCCATCAACATATGTAGCTTCTACAGACACTTGGTTAGATATTCAATATAAAATGACATCTGCTACAGGTGGTGGAGTTACTTGGAGGTCTGCTTTAATGGCTATAACTTCCAGTGATGCACAGGACTTTGATGCTGATACCTTCTCATCTTGGAATACTAGTACAGATGTAGTACCTGGAACTGCTGGATATTTAGCACGTAACCAAATGTGGTTAAGTAACCTAGACAGCCTAGCACCAGATGACCACGTAGTTTTAATTTTTGGTAGAAACTCAACAGACGCTGGTGATACCGCTATAGGTGATGCAGAACTTGTGAGTGTAAAATTCAGATATAATATATAGGAATATAAATGCTTAAATTTAAGGGGAAAATAACAAACCCAGTTACGCCTTCATGGACAAAAATTTGGTCACATCTTTATAC
>Ga0164311_10000705_pt1 | contig 15247 bp, 12 predicted proteins | sample GuaBasSedimGuay2_FD_121796 | JGI IMG/M metagenome (GOLD analysis project Ga0164311, IMG submission 121796) | Subseafloor sediment microbial communities from Guaymas Basin, Gulf of California, Mexico - Guay2, Core 4569-9, 9-12 cm | ecosystem: Environmental > Aquatic > Marine > Hydrothermal vents...
ATCACGTCCTTAAGCTGCCCTACGACCTCCAGCATGATGTTCAGCTGCTCATCCTCAGGTAGCTCGCTGAACCACCTACCTATGACGTCCATCTTCTCGTAGAGGTACTTGCAGCTCTCAACCTCCTCCAGCACTTCTTGAGGCAGCTTGGGCTCCACAACCTCAAGGAGCTTCTCAGCCATTACCCTGAAGATCCTCTCGTAGCTCACTGTGACTACGTACAGGTTCTCGTGGGACATGTAGATCCTGCTGACTCCCCCAATCATGTAGGTGGACTCCTCGTGCTGTAGGTCATCTAGGTCCACGGTGGCTATGGTCACGTAGGTCGGTGGATACGTTAGGAGCTCCTCGTCCTTAGGAACCCAGACGTCAGCCTCCGTGCCGTTGACTAGGGGCACAACGTCGTAGCCGCAGTACTCCGAGACTACGTAGAGGACTCCATCCTTAAGCCTAGAGGTCACGTAGTAGCCTGTCACGTTGAGCTCGAAGATCAGCTGAGGACTCGACTTATCAGTGACGTCGTAGACCATTATGCTAGTCGTCGGCTTGTACTCCACGTATGGAGGTGGAGGAACAGTTGAGGGCTCGGCCTCCTCGCTCTCCTTCAGTATCCTTATGGGCGGGTAGGGGGTTTCAAGCACCACCAGCTTATCTCCATACACGTAGAGGCCCTCAACAGCGCTGTCGAAGTGCAAGGTCGAGAGCAGCTCCATCTCATCTGGCGGGTAGGCCTTAACTATGCAGACGACGCAGTCGTAGTAGTCCTCCGATAGCTTGGCTATGTACATGTACGTCCCGTCGAGCTTAACGACGTCAGCCTCGTCGATCCCCTCAACTTGAACGTTAGTCGAGGAGTAGGGGGTGCTAGTAACAGTTGGAGATGGCGGCTGAGCAGCCTCTTCCTCAGGGCCAGTCGTGTATAGCCCCTGTGAAGCCCCCACCGTTATGGCTCCAGCCCTATAACCGTAGGCTTCATACTTGCTCTCAAGATCGCTGAGAAGCTCCTGAAGCTCACCGGCTCTCATAAGCTTAAACTCGACTCCACCACCAGTCGGAGCTTCTGGAAGTGTTTGAGGCGGTGGGTTCACGTAGCCTATCCAAGCAACTAACGCCGCCGCTAATACGCTGATGAGAACTATCGAGACGTGGACAGCCTTGGTGCTAGCCAAACCAACTCACCAAGCTAAAGTGTGGAGGGGCAAGTATAATATCCTATAGATTCGAACAGCCGTTCGAAGCCTACTGGAATGTCTGGGCTTCGAGGCCCTGATGGTTATGAAGGGATCCAACGTGTACGCCCTATATAATGGGAGAGGACAATGCTAGGTTCTTCCCCTCACTCCCTCAGAGACCGCTTAGGGGTTGTGGGCTTGTTTAACCTTAACTCCTCTGACGCGTGTTTTAATGTGTGGTGGCTTATGGCTAAGCTCGTCAAGCTTCTAGGTTTAATTGGTGTCTTAGCTGGTCTTCTGGGGGTAGCTTTATCTGTGTACATGCTCCTCAGGGAGGCTACGGCGATATCCCTAACTAGGGACATAGTGGGATCCATAGCCATGAGCCAAGCTGATAGAGAGCTCCTGCTGAGCTGGATCAACTGGCTGGGCTCTGGCTGGAGCTTCGCCATAACGTGCTTCTTGGCTTTAGACCTGCTCCTAGTACTGCTCTCAGCTATTGTTCTAGCCGTTGGCCTCAGGAGGGGCTTGTGAAGTAGTGGGCTTTAAGGCGCTTGGCGTCCGCTTGGGTCGAGTGGCTTAAGCTAGCTGGTGCTGGCTTTACGCGCCCTCAACTTGATGACTGCGACTGCTGCAACTACAACTGCTATGCATGCTACGACTCCAGCTAAGGCCTCGAGCTTCAATGTGACGCTCCAGAGGGCCTTCACGGTCTTGGGGGAGTCCATGACGAGGGTTACGTCGCAGCTCTTAGAGCTCACATCGCCACTCCAACCCTCAAACACCGCTTTGTGTAGTACGTCGACGTCGACTTCTCGAGGTGCGTGTAGGTGGGCTGTAGCTCCTTCATCGTACCAGCCGGCTCCCTCGACAACACCGTAGTCTGAGTCAACCGATAGGAGGTACTGCCTCCTATAGCTCGCTTGGACCTCTAAGTCCGCTGAGACCTCGAGCTCGAGGGTTGAGCTCTTGGAGCCAGTTGACCACTCGTCGAAGACAGCTCTCACGCCAGCTCCGAGCTCAACTACATCCTGGATGCTCACTTGGTGTAGCCCAGCCTCCTCCAAGAGGACCTCGACAACACCTTCACTGCTAGTCGTGTACTTCGAGTCATCCACTTGAACCTGGACGTTGGGATATGGCGCCTTGACGACAAGCCTTATTGGGCTCACGGTGACGGTGATGCTGTTGCTCAATGAGCCGCACTTAACCGTGACGTTGTAGGTTCCAGCTCTGCTCAAAGTGGCTGTGAGATGAGCGTAGCCAGTGGAGTTCGTCTGAGCTACACCTATGAGCTGAGCGTTCAAGTAGAACTCAACCGAGACCCCTCCAATGGCCTCTCCACCATCACCCTCAACCCTAGCCGTCAAACAGACCTCTCCACCAGCTTTAACGGGCGTTGGGGATGCTGTGAGCTGTAGAGTTGAGGGGATGTGGACCTCGACGACTGGCCTGACCATCCAGACGGAGCTCCACCAAGTGGCTGCGTAAAGCCTGCCGTCAACCAGCAGCAGGCTCCTCACAAGCCTAGTTGGGAGCCCCTCATTGAACGGCTTGAGTGAGGCCGATCCCCTCTCGACCTCGCTCATAGTCGTGTAGTAGACTCCACAGCCGCTCTCGCCCACGGAGGATATGTAGATCACTCCTCGACTCCAGTCTACCTCCATGTCTGTGAAGTATGTGGGTTCTCCACTATAGCTCAACTCTACAACCTCGAACTCAGGGTTCTCAGCTGTGTAGTCTCTGCAGTACAGGATCTCTCCACTCGACTTGAGGGCTAGGAGCTCGCCCTCGTGCAGGCTTATGGAGACTATTCCGCAATCAACGCATCCACTCTCAGGGTATACCTGCTCCCAAACTGTGTTTGCAGGGTCTTCGAGCAAGTTCTTAGCTCTAAGTATCCTGCTAGGCCCATACCACATGTAGTGGTCGTCACCCCTAGTCCTGAAGAGGGGCTCGCCCTCGTAGGTCGACAAGAACCACCAAGTGTCTCCACCGTAGTTCTCATAGGCTATCTTGTAGACCCCTCCAGGCGGTAGGCCTAGGCTTGAGGTGTGGCTGACGTGGCTCCTCAAGTCGTAGACCTCAACTCCACCCTCCTGGAGCGATAGGACAACGTAGTCTCCAGCTAAAACCCCGTAGATGGCTGGGCTACTCGTCAACGCAACTATCCCATCGGCTAGAGGCATCTTCTCGGCTCTAGCATCCTTGATGTAGCTGCTCGACACAGCTAGAAGCCCATAACGCCTGCTCGTCGACTCAGCTGGTGGACCTGGGTAGCCCGTTATGAGTAGGAAGTCGAGGTCATACTCTTCTCCACCAATGTTCAAGGTGTAGTCGTAGCCCTCGGGTAGTGGCAGAGCCCACCACGGAAACCCCGTCTTAGGCCCCTCGCCTGGGGCTAAGTCGAACTGGTCGTCCCACGAGGAGCCGTAGTCGTAGCTCAGCTCAATACCTGATTGGCATAGGACGACGAGGGCGTCTGGCAAGCGGCCTCCACTTACGAAGCTCACCTCGTTTATGCAGTCTCCATAAATCCCGTCGTAGCTTGGAACCCAATTCCTACCTCCATTAACAGTCTTCAAGACGCACTGGTAGGAGTAAGAGCATGTGTAGGCCATCTTGGCGGCTGGCTGCCCATCTATGTAGGTCACGTAGCTTGAGGGGTCCTCGCCGTCACCATGCTTATCGATCGCTATAAATGCCCCCCACCCGAAGTTGACGTATGAGTGTATCCAGCCTCCGGTTGAGGGGTCTATGAGCGTCACTCCAAAGACAGCTGTGTGGCCTTCAGGTAGAGGGTATATCCTGACGAACTCGCCCGGCGAGCCCCACCATATCCTATTGGGGTTGTAGGGGTCCACCTTAACCTCCGATATCACGGGGGTCACGGTCAAGGTGAAGGGGAGCTCTAAGCCCTCAACAGGGTTTATCCGCGTCCACTTCCACTCTCCACCTTCAAGCTCACCTCTATAGATCCAGTCGCTGTAGGTCCCCACGTAGACCACGTCTTCGTCCTGAGCTACATCCACAGCTGTGACTTCACCCTCAAATATCAAGCTCCACTTCCACTCTCCATCGAGGTTCGACGCCATGTAGAGCCCCTCGGGATACTTGGAGACGAAGAGGGTTGGCCCCATGCCTTCGAAGTTGGGGTCGTAGGCTAACCTAAACACCACGTGGATTGGCTTGGTGGACTCGCCTGATGGGAGCTGGTGCTTAATGCACGTGCACGAGCCTCCATCAGCTAAGAGCTCGTAGACCCCGTTGAACATGGATCTCGGAGCCGTAGTCTTCAAGCCGAGGTATAGGTGCCCCTCGCCGACAGCCACCATGGAGGCGACCTCGGAGACACCGCCCTCAATCTCCTCTTCACCAGTCTCCAGCTTGCTCCAAGTGAAGCCGCCGTCCAAGCTGACGTAGACACCCCTCCCCTTACTGACGCCTGCGAATAGTGTGCCTCCGTATTCAGCCATGGATGTGAAGCCGAAGTCGGGGACCTCGGGGTTAACGATCTGAGTCCACGTGGACCCTCTATCGGTGCTTATGAATGCGGCGTTGCCCGTAGAAGCTATGACCGTGTGGCTTGAGGTCACGTAGATGAAGTACATGTCCCCTCCATCAGGCCCCACTCCACTCCAACAGCCGCTAACTGAGACTACAGCTCCCTCCTCAACCTCCTCTGGCCCTCTCTCGGTTAGGACTTGGTCTAGGTTTTCATCCCAGCAGTCGTAGTAGACCCTGTCGGCCATCTCCAGCATGGATGCCATCTCTATGAGGTTTCGCTCCTCGAAGTTCATCTTCATGTCCCATAGGACGTGGTCGACTATGTTCGTGAAGTCTATCTCCATGCAGGCGTCGTTGTCGCTAGCCTCAACACTCCTCCCAGCGACGTAGTCGAGGTAGCACTTATCCGGGTTTAGCCTAATCCAGAACCCTCTACTCCTAAACGCGTTGTAGTTGACGACTATGTTGGGGTAGTCGGGGGATGGACATATGTGCTCCTTAGCGAAGCCTAACTCCATGAACTTAAGCCACGGGGCGTTAGAAGCGACCTCATCGTAGTGGTAGCCGAGAGCCCTCCAATACCAGAACTCCTCAGTCTCCTCTAGATTCATGATGCTTGAGGGCAGGCTTGAGAGGAGGCCTAGGTCCTCAGCTGCATTCATCACTAGGGTCGAGTAGACTCTTCTCTCAGAGCCGCTTAAGTTCACGGTCCAGTACTTAAATATGAAGTCCTCGTCCTCCTCAATAGCCCCGCTGTCGTCGACGTCCGTCACGAGCCTAGGGCCCACTCTCCTGTAGGTAGGCTTTCCATCGCCGTCGTTGTCTAGGTAGAACCCCACTTCCAAGTCAAATCTCAACGTGGACAGGTCCATGGTGCACGAGGTCTCAGTACACGACCCCACGACGTAGTTTGGGTTTCTGTAGTCGTTCCATGGAAGCCCATCGCCGTCAGCGTCTACCTCAGGGTCTGGGTCGTCGCTAACCCACCCCAAGTCCCCTGTAACCAAGAAGTCTATTGGTGGGCTCTCGTAGAACACCACGTACTTGACCCCCTCAAGCCCACTCGCGTACTTAGCGAAGAGGAGGGCAGCCATAGCTCCACCGTAGGAGGAGCCGTAGAGCCCTATGTTGTCGGTCAAGGGTCTATAGGGCAAGTAGTCGCTTATAGTCTTGCCAGCCGTATTGGCGAGCTTCCCCTCAGCGAACTGAATAACGGCGTATAGTGCTTCATAGCACGCATCACCCCTATAGTCATAGACACCTCCACTGCTGAGGAGCGTGGAGCCTATTCCGGGCATGTTGATCTCTTGAGAGCCGCCTGGGTATATGAAGAAGATCCATATCATGCCGTGAGGATCCCAGTCTGGGGTTTGGAAGCCTAGGTGTCCAGGCTTAACGCCTCCCTGAACGTAGATGGCTATGGGGGCTCCTTCAGGGTACCTAGGCTCCTTCGGGTATATCATCTTGACGACAACGCCCTTCTCGCCAGCGGCGCCACATGGAACCCAGAATATCACGTAGCTGTACTTCTCAAACTCGAATGGACCGTACTCCAAGGGCTCAGATGCCCACGCAACACCTAGACAAGTTGAAGCTGAAAGCACTAGTAGGAGGGCTACCGTCAAGCCTATTAAGCTTGGTAGAGCCTCACGGCTAAGCAAGGCAAAACCTCCACTTCTTAACGACATATTTCTTTGAAGAACTCAAAATAGCTTTTGCTCATAGGCTTGATGGAGTCTAAGTCCTACAGCTTGAGGTGAGTAACGCTTAACTTAGCTTCACGTTCTACGTAGCGGTGGTGCCTATGGTTGTCGAGATGAATGAGCTTGAAGCTGAGGGTTTGAGGGTAGTCGCATCCCTCATGGCCGTCGCCTCTAAGACTGCTCCAAAGGGCTTCGGCGTTGACTGCGTTGAGACTGCTCTGGTTGATGGCGAGGAGAAGGATGAGCTCGCCGAGCTCATGGAGGAGATGGCCAACGAGCTTGGAGACCCCCTCTACAGGAGAGATGCTGAGAGCGTTAGGGCTTCTGGAGCAGTTCTCTTAATAGGCTTGAAGGATGGAGGGCAAGTGGCCAACGCCAACTGCGGCGCATGCGGCTTCCCATCCTGCCAAGACATGTTGAGGGCTAGGAGAGCTGGAAAGCTATTTCCAGGGCCGACTTGCATAGTGAGGGCCCTAGACTTCGGGATAGCTGTGGGCTCAGCTGTTAAGGTGTGCTCTATGCTAAACGTTGATAGCAGGGTCATGTTTAGGGTTGGAGTAGCAGCTAGGAGGCTCGGGCTCTTGAAGAGCGACTTGGTCTTAGGAGTCCCGCTGGCGGTCAAGAGCAAGAGCCCCTTCTTCGACAGGGTCTTCAAGGCTTAAAGCCGAGGAGTCAAGCTTAAGCCCCCTCCACACCCCACTAGAGGGTTTGACGTGGCCCTCGAGGAGCTATGGTGGTGAACTTATAAACTCCTACGGAACGTATATAGTTGATCGCTATGCCTAGGCTTAGCTCAGGTCTAGTTATAGCTGGCGCCTACGCCGATAAGGTTAGGAGAACACTATTCGCCCAAGTCAGGGATCTCATAAGGCAAGACAAGGAGTGGGCTAGGAGGGCTGCTTTAGCCGTTGCTCAGCTCAATAGGGTTTTGTTCGCCCTCTTCGTGGAGAGGCTCAAGGTCGACAAGGGGGATGTGGTGAGAGTTAGGATAGACTACGACGTCGACGAGGAGAGGAGGAGCTTCACATGGGACTGGGGCACCCTCCAAATAGAGGTGTTTAGGAGGGTTCCGGGGGAGGAGTTGGAGCCAGCCGTCAAGGACATAATAGCGCACGCAGCTGAGCTCTCAACTGCTGCAGTCGCCTACACCATTGAGAAGCTCGGCGAGACCGAGGATGGAGACGTCATATACTTGATAAGGCTTGGAGGAGTTGAGGCGGGGGCTGTAGAGGTCACACCGGTGGACCAGACCCTCGCCATACTCAAGAAGGGAGCTGTCCTAGAGCCCACGCCAGCGATTTTCGAGAGGGCTAGGATGGAGCTTAAGCAGGGGCTTGAGGAGGACCTACAGCAAGTGCTCTCAGCGGTTATATCGTCCGCTAAGCACGTCTCGGTCGACGAGGCGAAGAAGGTCGTCGACTACATAAAGTCCAGGGTTGGAGCTAAACCCATAGAGTACACAGCACCTGAAGAGGAGGAGCTAGGCGAGGAGTAGCTTAAACCCCAATCTTTTTTACGCGCTTTCAACCTTAAACCTTGAAGGGTGTCTCTAAGACCTCCTTGACCCTCTTGACTATGACTTCTCCTATCCCATCAACCCTCTTAGGCCAGCCGTCAACTCTCTTCAAAGCCTCTAGAGGCGTCCTATATACTCTAAGTATTGCTTCAGCCCTCTCCCTCCCTATCATGGGCAGCCCGCACATGAAGAACAGCTGCTCATCGCTTAGACCGCTCCTCCTCACAGCCTTAACCCTGCGCTTACCCTCACCTTGCTGAGGCCTCCTCTCCTGCCTCGCCAGTAAGGCTATGAGCCTGCCAGTCCCCGATGGCGATGGTGTTGGGACGACGGATACCCCCATCCTAGCCACTGTTGCTAGTGCGCCTAGGACGGCGTTCATGTTTATGGAGCTCAGGAGGGGTATTGAGCTTAAATCCCCCTCCAACACCAGTATAGGCTTACTGTAGCTATCCCTAAGCCTGCTGAGCTGCTCGAAGAGGTTCCTCTTGGTGAGCGTTGAGACGAAGTCGCTGACAGTCTTCCTCTCAACCGCGACGTCGCTTGAAACCACGTAGTCCCCTACATCCAAGTACTCAACTCTAACAGACACACCCATCCTCCTTATCTCCTCCACGACTTGCCTAGCGACGTTGAACTCCCTCGAGTCAACTAGAACCTCCAGCAGGGCTTTCGATGGGGCCTTCAACTCCACCACGTCCAATAGATAACGCGTTGAGGCAACTATAAAGCTGCTATGGGCCTACAGTATCCTCCTAATTAGCGACTGACACCTCAAGCAGAACCCTAGGAGCTTGTAGTCTGTGTCGAAAATGCTATTGCTGAAGTGCATGACGCACCTGGGGTTTGGGCAGTGCCTTAAGCCCATTGTGTGCCCAAGCTCGTGGATAACCTCCTTACATATCCTCTCCACGTAGAGCGCGTGGTCTGGAGGTCTACCGTAGAACTCAGGCTTAAGCCTAGCTAGATACACAACTGCTACAGGCCCTCCCAGCTGAGCCTCTCCAAACACGAAGTTTAAGCCGTACACGTAAGCGTCTACGTCGGCAACTCCAACAACTCTCTCAGCGCTCTCGAAGACCCCTCTGCTGTACTCGCGGTATAGCTCCTCGAGTATCATGGAGGAGTCGTACTGCCCTCTCTCATGGTTGTAGGAGTGCTCTGGGATCTCCATGTGCCTACGAGAGGCCTTGAAGTCGAAGAGCTTGAACGACGACCTTAGCCTGTCAATTACGTAGCCTAGGGCATTCACGTCTAGTCGCCCTAAAGGCTGGATGAGCACCTTAACTGTTCGTTCTAGGCTCAAGACACCTCAAAGTAATCTTAGCTTGAGAGGCTATTAAAGGATGTCAATCGCCAGCTCTGAGACCCACAAGCTTCAGTATCTTGAACGACCCGAGCGTTTTAACTACATGTGAGTACACGTCTTCAACCTTGCAGAAGCCTGTCCTGCCGCTTCCCAGAGCTATCGGTATTAAGTTTAGGTCGTAGTCGACGGCCAGCTCAACAGCCTCGCTAAAGCTTCTAGCTACTCCACGTATCTCCTTAGCTCTGCTCGAGGCGTTTACGACTTGAAGGGCTTTGACCCCCTCCCTCACAACGACATCAAGTATCTTGTCGGCGCTCACAAGGCCTATAGGGTCGTCAGCTACGACTGGTAGCTCACGGTAGCCTGAATCGACCATGACCTTGGAGACCTCGATGAGGCTGTTGTGAGCTAAGACTGAAGGCAAGTTGCTGATGGGGAGGCTCCAGAAGGCAATGTTCAGCCCAGCTTTGCGCATAAGCCTTAAGAGGCACCTACACGTCAATAACCCCTCAACCCTCATGTCCGAGCCCGTCAGGACGACGAAGCCCTTCTGATCCTCAGCCATCATCTGGACTACTGCCTCTAAGGGGTACGCGTAGTGCATGGCTGGAGCCCTATCGTCTAGGAAGAGGCTGACCGGGCTGTCCATGAGCTTAGCCGTGTAGCCGTAGTCCAAGAGAAGCTTGAGGAGCCTCACGTCGGATAAGACACCTCTAAACCTCCTCTCGTCGTCGACAACCACTACCTCTCTACAGCCCCTAGATAGCACGTAGAGAGCTCTGGAGAGAGGCTCTTCAAACCCCACTACTGCGAAGTCTCCGCAAGCCAGCTCGTAAGCCCTCACAAGCATCTAAGTAGTATCTTTGAGTTAGAGATTTAGATTTTTTCAATGCACACTTCTGTACACAAATGACTTAAAAAGTTCCAGAGATAGCTAGAGTCTACGAGGTGTCGCGCTTGAGGTTAAGCTCAAGCCCACGTCAATGCAGTCCCTCAAGCCTCAAAGCGTTGGAGGGGTGTTAAGTGGACTTCGCCATATTTAGCGGCTATGTGGTTGCCCTCGTAGCCCTCGTCTTGGGGGTTGCCTACGGGGTATACAAGGCCCGTGAGAGGAGATAGGCTTGCTGGACTACCTAGACGCCTCGATAATACTTGCGCTCCTCATAGTCGTAATAGCGATAGGAGTCAAGGGTTATGGGATAAGCAGGTCTATGGTCGGCTACTTCCTAGCTGGGCGTGGGCTTGGAGCTTGGGTTCTCGCCTTCTCGTTCATGGCGACATACTTCAGCGCAGCATCATTCCTCGGTGGTGGAGGAGCTACCTACACGTTTAACTTGGGCTTTGGGTCTTGGCTGACGGCTTGGCACGTCATAGGAGTCGTCTTGACGTGGGCTTTGGTCGCTGAGAGGCTATTCAAGTACGCCTCTAAGACCAACATAATAAGCGTCCCAGACTTCCTAGAGCACAGGTACCACAGCAAGGGGGTTAAGGTCGTATCAGCCGCCGTCATAATCCTCCTATTCACCCTCTACTTGACGAGCGTCTACATGGGTGGGGCCATAATACTATCCACGGTTTTGGAGGTCGACTACTCCTTAGGGCTGTTGCTACTAGTGATACCAGTCTTGATCTACGTAGGCTTGGGAGGCCTCAAGGCAACAGCCCTCAACAACCTAGTTCTAGGGGCACTCATGCTATGCGCCTCAGCGATAGCCTTCTACTTGATAATGTCGGCTGTAGGAGGCCCCATAACAGGGCTTGAGCAGCTCAGGGACATGATGATACTGGACAGGATACCCGGATACTTGTGGCTTAGGTTTGACGGTGCAGGTCCTCCACCAGCAGTTAAGGCTGGTATGCTCCCGACCCTCATCATGAGCATAACGTTCTCGATAAGCATGGCCCAGATAGCCCTGCCGACACTCCTCATGCAGTTCTACGCCGCTAGAGACATGAGGGTCATAAACAACGGCAGGATCATAAGCTCCATAGCAGTGGCCATCTACGCTTTCCTAGTGTTCTCGCTAGGTGCTTTCTGCCACCTCATACTTGACAGCCAAGTCAGCCCGAACGATGTTCAATTCATGCTTAAGTATTCTGACTGGGTCATACCGAGGACCATAGCCCTAATAGCCCCCTCAGGTGTCAGGGGGCTTGTGCTAGCTGCTCCAGTAGCTGCGTCCATGTCGACGTTAGCCGCTACTCTACTCGTGCTCTCAGCTGCTCTAACTAGAGACGTCGTCCAAGTGGTTAAGCCCAACGTTCGGGAGAGAAGGCTCGTCACGTTGGCTAGGCTCTCGCCAATAGTCTTCGCCGTCATAGCCGCTATCCTAGCTCTAAACCCAACTGGCATAATAGTTGAGATAGTTGGAGCAGCCTTTGGAACAATATTTGCGTGCTTCCTAGGGCCTGTGACGATAGGCCTGTACTGGAAGGGGGCTACTAGAGCTGGGGCTCTGGCATCGATGATATCGGGGTTGGTCGTCGGCGTCTCTTGGTACCTACTCCTCTACAAAGTCACTTGGATATACCCAGTCATACCAGCTCTAGCTGTATCTCTACCGCTGTTCTTCATAGTGAGCTTGTTCACTAAGAAGCCGCCTAAGGAGGTTCTTGACTCCTTGAGCTGATGGGGGGTTCGACGTGCCTAACTTCACGAGCTTCTTAGACTCGAATGCCAGGTTTTACGGCGGCAAGGAGGCCATGGTGGATCCAAAGAGAGGTGTGGGCTACACGTACAAGGAGCTGCACGAAGTGGTCAATAGGGTTGCATCGGGGCTTAGGAGGCTAGGGGTCAAGTTTGGAGATAGAGTATGCGTGGGCACTGGCAATAGACCTGAGACGGTCATATGCTACTTCGCGGCCTGGAGGGTTGGAGCAATAGCTGTGCCTGTAAACCCCAGCTTTAAGCCTCCTGAGCTGGCCTACATAATAATGGACTCAGAGCCTAAGGCTTTCATAGCGTCGAGAGAGGTCTACGGCTCGCTGTCCAAGGTTAAGGAGGCGTCAAGCCTAGACGTAGTCGTGGTCTTGGAGGGTGAGGCTGAAGGAGCCATACCGTGGAGCCAGCTCGTCGAGATGGGCTCCCCCTTCATTAGGCCTGCTAACTGCTCACTAGACGACTTATGTCAGATACAGTACACAGCTGGCACGACGGGGGTTCCCAAGGGGGCCATGCTGACCCACGGGAACTGGATGGCAGCTGTGGAGGCAGAGAGGTGGGTCTTGAGGCTCACGGACAGAGACGTGTACTTGGGCTTCTACCCCCACTTCCACGTTGGGATAAGCTGGGGCATAACGGCGTTGAGGTATGGAGCAACCTTCATAGTCATGGAGAGGTTTAAGCTCGACGAGTACTTGAAGCTGGCTGAGCACTACAAAGCCACGGTCCTCTCAGGGATGCCTCCAGTCCTCTACAGCCTAGTCCAGGCTCCTCTAGGGGCTGAGGACAGCTTGAGGAGCGCTAGGTGCATAATAACTGGTGGAGCACCGACGCCACAGGAGGTCTGGAGGAAGTTTGTGGAGAGGTACCCCCACATAGAGGTTGTCAACGCCTACGGCCTCTCAGAGACCATAGTTGTAGGGACGGCTACAGCTGTTCCAGTAGGATTCCCCGAGCTCTCCAAGGGCTTCATGAGCGTCGGGGCGCCAATAGGCTACTGCGAGGTCAAGATAGTCGATGAGAACGATCCATCCAGAGAGCTTCCGCCAGGAGAGGTCGGTGAGATAGCGTTGAGGGGTCCCAGCGTGGCTAAGGGCTACTGGAGGAAGCCCAAGGAGACTGAGAGAGTTTTTCTGTCCGACGGGTGGTTCTTGACGGGTGACGTGGGCTACCTAGACGAGGATGGAGTCCTCTACATAACTGGGAGGAAGAAGGACGTCATAATAATGTCGGGCTGGAAGATATATCCAGCTGAAGTCGAGAACGTGCTTGTCAAACACCCGAAGGTCGCTGAGGCAGCTGTCTTCGCTAAGTACGACGAGAGGAGGGGTGAAGTCCCAGCAGCAGCTGTGGTCTTAAAGCCCAGTGTTGAGGCCACGCCTGAAGAGATCATAGAGTTCTGCAGGGAGAGGCTTGCAAGCTACAAAGTTCCTAGATACGTAGTCTTCCTAGAGAGCCTCCCAAAGATGGGTGGATGGAAGGTCCTGCACAGAGTTTTGAGGGAGAAGTACGGGGGTTTCCCTAAGGAGGAGCTCGCTCAAGTTAAACGTTAAACTTATATTGAGATGGCTAAACTAGAGCTCTCGAGCCACCTTGGAGAGGTTTAGAGTTAAGGTTCACAGAAAGGGCATTATAGTGCTCCCAGCTGAGGTTAGGAGGAGGCTCGGCATAACTGAGGGCTCCTACTTGGAGCTCTTGGTGGACGACGAGGGCTTTAGAGCTCTGAAGCCTAAGAGCCTCCTCGACGCGTTCGGCATCGACGGTCCTAAGGCCCTCGAAGTCGTTAAGCTAATAGAGGCTTCGAGGAGAAGAGAGGTTGAGGAAGAAGCTTCTCCTTGACGCTGGGTTTCTAGCCTCCTACTTCGCTGGGGTGGATGAGGCTAGAGACTTGCTGCTAGATGTGCTTAGCGGTAGGGCTGAAGCGTACATGTGCGAGGTCAACGTGGCTGAGTTCATCTACAACTACGCTAGAGTATTTGGGTGGGAGGCTGCGCGGGTCAAGCACGAGCTCATCAGGAGGAGCCCTATAAAGTTCATCTCTCCAGATGAGGAGCTTACCGTGGAGGCAGCTAGGCTAAAGCTCGAGTTCTACTCAACACTTTCACTAGCAGACTGCTACTTACTGGCTTTAGCTAAGAGGCTTAAAGCCCACGTCGTGACGACTGAGCGCACGATAGGAAGCTTGAAGCTGGTCAAGACGATATACATAGCGGTAGACCGGAGCTTAAGCTCCTCATAAACTTGAAATTCCAGAGCTGCCATATGTTAGTGGGAGGCTCACCCTTTGAGGGAGGCTATGCTGTACACTCAGCTTAGCGATGGATCTGTTGAGTGCTACTTGTGTCATAGGAGGTGTAGGATACCTAAGGGCTCAACGGGTTTCTGTGGTGTTAGGAAGAACGTTGATGGGGTGCTCTACAGCCTGGTCTACGGGAAGGCCATAGCCGCTAACGTCGATCCAATAGAGAAGAAGCCACTCTTCCACTACTACCCGGGCTCAGCCGTCATGAGCATAGCGACTGTGGGCTGCAACTTTAGGTGTAGGTTCTGCGACAATTGGGTTATAAGTCAGAGCAGGGAGATTGAGGGCTTTGATTTCCCACCTGAGAAGGTTGTCTCTTCGTCTGTTAGGCATGGCTGCCACGGCATAAGCTACACATACACGGAGCCAACAATATTCTTCGAGTACGCCTACGACACAGCTAAGCTAGCGAGGGAGAAGGGGCTCTTCAACACATTCGTCACGAACGGCTACATGACCCCCGAAGCCGTCAAGGCCATAGCTCCATACCTAAACGCAGCCACAGTGGACTTCAAGGGCTCAGGTGACCCCAAGTTCTATAGGGAGGTCATGTCGGTTCCAGACTCAGAGCCCATATTCGAGACCTTGAAGGAGATGAAGAGCTCAGGGATATTCGTTGAGGTCACAAACCTCATAGTCACCAAGTACGGGGACGACATGGACATGCTTAGGAGCCTGGCCTCTAGGATAGTTGAGGTTCTGGGTAGGGATACTCCATTCCACGTCTTGAGGTTCCACCCAGACTACCAGCTCTTCGACGCTCCCTCAACACCAGTCTCAACACTTGAAAGAGCCGCTGAGATAGCTAGAGACGTGGGCTTAAAGTACGTCTACATAGGCAATGTCCCGGGACACAAGTTTGAGCACACGTACTGCCCTAACTGCGGTGAGGTCTTGATCGAGAGGTTCTCGTTCGACATATTGAAGTGGAACTTAACTCGTGACAATAAGTGCCCGAAGTGTGGTGAAGCCATAAACGTCGTTGGAACGCTTCAAAGAGGAGGTAGTAGGTGGCTTACGCTCATCTAAACCCTTTAATGGCCTCAAAGCTTAAAAGCGAAGAAATTGGCGTGAGA
>Ga0164311_10000707_pt1 | contig 15206 bp, 15 predicted proteins | sample GuaBasSedimGuay2_FD_121796 | JGI IMG/M metagenome (GOLD analysis project Ga0164311, IMG submission 121796) | Subseafloor sediment microbial communities from Guaymas Basin, Gulf of California, Mexico - Guay2, Core 4569-9, 9-12 cm | ecosystem: Environmental > Aquatic > Marine > Hydrothermal vents...
AATGGCTCTAGATGGCTTGAGAAGATCATGTGGGCTTGTCTCAACAAGCGTAAATCGGCAAAGGATATATGTGAGGCAAATACATGACATATACATAGCAACAATCAAAAAGGGAAGAGCCAATTTATTAAACGATTATGTATTACGGAGGGGGTATTGGAGGGATGTGTACATCAAGAATAATTGCTCTGTTAACAGATTTTGATATTTCAGACGGGTATATTGGAGCCATGAAAGGCGTAATACTCAGCATTAATCCAAATGCCGTGGTAGTTGACTTAGCCCATAATATAAGGAAATTTGACATTAGATATGCGGCTTTTATTTTTCTATCAACATATAAGTATTTCCCAAAGGGTTCGATATTTGTAGGTGTCGTAGATCCAGGTGTGGGTACTCAGAGAGAGGGGATCATTCTCAAAACCAAAAACTATTATTTCGTGGGACCAAATAATGGACTGTTCAGCTTAGTAGCTAAAGACGACGGTATCGATGTTGTAATAGAGCTTAAAAATAAGGAATTCTTTCTCGAGATGGTTTCAAGCACTTTTCATGGAAGGGACATATTTGCACCAGTGGCAGCGCATATTTCACTTGGAATTCCATTGGATAAGTTTGGGCCGCGATTATCGCTATCTAAGTTCGTCACGATTGATATAGCAGAGCCTAAGATTGAGAAAAACAATTACATTGGCGAGGTCATTGCAATAGACAGTTTTGGAAATGTGATAACGAATATTCCTGGAGATGTATTGATCAATGAGAAAGTAGGTACTGTTTTTTTGCTTAAGAAAGGTGAGGAGGAATATGCTTTAAGGTACGTCAGAACATATGGAGAGGCGGATCATCTAGAGAGCATCATTCTAGTTGGAAGCCATAACTACGTTGAATTAGCTGTCAGCATGGGATCTGGGGCGGAACGATTTAAGCTGAGACCAGGTGATAGAATTAGACTTGAGAAACTTGGTTGAGATAGATGAAAAGGTTCTAATAGTCATACAACCTTTTGAATATCTCTTGTACCTTTCAGATACATAAATATTGCAATTCTATATCGGTGCTGAATTTCATGACGAAGTTAATATTTATCACTGGCGGAGTCCTTTCTGGTCTCGGAAAAGGTACTGTAGCGGCTTCTATAGCAAAATTGCTCCAATTTCGTGGCTTTTCGGTCTCCATGATTAAATGCGATCCATATCTAAATGTTGATGCAGGAACGATGAATCCCATCGAGCACGGAGAAAACTTCGTGTGCGAGGAAGTATGGGAATTTAAACCAGTTAAAGGATTCGCGTTTAAGATAGCGGAAGTGGATCAGGATTTTGGTATATATGAGCGATTTACGGGAGAGATTGTTCATCCAAGTCATAATATAACTAGCGGGCAAGTATATTTATCGGTGATTTTGCGAGAAAGGGTCGGAGAGTATCTTGGCAAGACAATACAAATAATTCCTCATATCACGGATGAAATAAAGAGACGAATCCTAATGGTTGCGGAAGAGGGAAAAGATGTTGTCATTGTGGAGATTGGAGGAACTGTAGGTGATATTGAGGGAATGCCCTTTTTAGAAGCAATAAGACAACTAAGAAATGAGCTTAAGAGAGAGGATACTTTGCTCGTACATGTAACATATGTACCGTATTTGAAAACTACACAACAACTAAAAACAAAACCCACGCAACATAGTGTTCAGAGATTGCGTGAGGCGGGGCTTTCTCCCGATAGTATTGTTACTAGGAGTGAATATCCTTTAAGTGAGGGGGAGAAAAGAAAAATAGCACTATTTACCGGTGTTCCCTACGAAGCGGTGATTTCAGCTCCAGATCTAGATACAGTATATGCTTTACCATTAGTTTTTGAGCAACAAGGTTTCGGAAAATATATTATTGAGAAACTCCAATTAGGAGCTCGGGTGGATAATTTAAGGTATCGAGAGGAAATAAGAGCTTGGGAAAGCCTTATAATGAGATTCCTGGAATATTCCAGCACTGTAAACATAGCTATGGTGGGAAAATATACTCAGATATATGATGCTTACATAAGCATTATTGAGGCGCTTAAACATGCGGGAATTTATGAAAATGTTAGAGTGAACGTTACTATTATCGATGCTGAAAACTATGATGTGAATGAATTGAGGAAATTCGATGGGGTATTATTAACTCCTGGGTTTGGAAAAAGGGCTGCTGAGGGAATGATAAAAGCAGCTACATTTGCACTCAGAGAACGCATGCCTTTTCTTGGTATATGTTTTGGAGCGCAATTAGCTACAGTAGCGTTCGCACGGGAAATAATGGGGTGGAAAGAAGCAAACACAACGGAGGTAAATGCCAAAACTCCGTATCCAGTTGTTGATTTACTAGATTATCAAAGAGGATTAAAAGTAAAGGGAGGTACTATGAGACTTGGTGGAATCCCGGTGTTCATTAAAAAGGGTACAAAGCTCTGGAGTGCGTATAAAGAAAGTCCCGTAATTGAGCGGTTTAGGCATAGATATCATATAATAAGAAAATACGCGGACAGGATGGCGGAGCAAGGCTTTATTGTGAATGCCGAAGATATAGATAAGAACATAGCTGGATTTGAAATTACGTGGCATCCTTTCTTCTTGGGTGTGCAATTTCACCCAGAATTTAAGAGCAGACCATGGAAACCATCTCCACCATACTGTGCTTTTATAAGAGCGATAATAAGTGGAAGGGAAAATAGTTCTTAAACACGATTTTCAGAAGTGTGCAAAAAAGCGTGATTTAAGTTAGGTACAGTATATTTAAAATACGATTAAGAAAAATATAACCTACTAAGAGCAGGGTCAACAAATCTGGATGATCGATATGAATGTTATTCCATTGATTCTATTAACTGTATTTATACTGTTCCTAATTGCGTTCTTCAAGCTTGAGGCATTCCGGAAATATCGGGTTTGGTTTAAGATAAGATGGAACTATGGAATGCGTACTTTCAAGCATCTTTACTATGAGGGATTATACCTGATTAGATTAACAGCGTTCTTAAAGACGTTACTGTTTGTTGGGATTGGATTAGGATTCATTTTCCTGCTCATCATCACTATCATTTTTTTCTGGAACGAATATATTGTGTTTGCAGCTAAATATTTCTTTAACGTAGAAATCTTCGAAATAAAGCTTCCCGAATATAAGGAACTATTTAGTAGATTTAACATATTTTGGATTTTCGGTGCAATAGGGGGGTCTCTTTTGTCCGTTTTTATTAAACCCAAACTTGAAAAATTTGCAGACAAAGTTAATGCAAAGCAGTGCATGATATATATTTTTGGATCAAACACACTTGCGCAGAAAATCGTAAATGAATTCATAAAATTAGGCATCGGGCCGATGGTCGCTTTGATTGCTGACAAAAAATATTACTGGATTGAGGATTTAGGAAAAGCCGTAGACATATTGATCTTAGATTCACCAGAAGAATTACGTATGCCAACAATTTATGATAAAATAAAATTCAAGAACGCGCTTAAGGTAATTAGTCTCGTGGATAGCCCAGAGGATAATCAACACATAATCTTAAATGTTAGAAGAAATAATCCAGACGTGGAAATAATCGTTTTGTCACGAAATAAACCACACATCCTAGATTTAGTTGGTCAGAATGTACAAAATATAACAGTTATTGAAGATCTTGATACAATAACGCGGGAAATTATCCGTAGACTAGCGTTAGGGTTTATACATGCTCCAGTCATCGAATCTTATGTTCCAGAAGACTATATAGGAAAGACTCCAAAAGTTTTGGAGTCCGATTTCAATGGAAAAATAAAGATTTTAGGGGTTAAAAGGGGAGGGGAAATAGTTTTCCCAGAAACGCTAGATGCTAATGACAGATTAATAATCTACCTAATGGACGATAAAATTTTGAAAGAATTCTTACAGTTATTACCAGTAACGGTTATTAAAGGAGAGGTGCCGATAGCGGAAGAAAGCGAAAGAAGACAAGGTTTAGAATCTAAAGTCGAGGAACAGAAAGAAGAGGAAGTATCGCTTTTAGAGAAGCTGAAAAAAGAGTAACCACGAAGGCTTCTTTAGTAATATTACCTAAACATCCTCCGTGGTTTCGGTTATTGATGCAAATCCATTGTTATTAGAGATTATGCGTAATATAACATCGACATCTTTAGCATCAAAAAATTCGTAGATATCTATTGGGACTAATTTTTTAAGATCCTCCTCAATAATTAATTCATCTATGACATCTATAATGTCGGGTGTTACTGTTTCTAGGGTAGACACATTTCTTTTTATATTAGTTTTTTCCTGCTGAGGTTTTGATGTTTCATGAGTTATCACTTTTAAGCTAAAATTGCCTCTCTCGTTCGACACATCATTGGAAGCTTCTATGATTATAATCCCCGTTTTATTCTTTCTCTCAGCCTCTATGATAATTTCGATGAGCCCAGAAGTCCTCGCCCATGCTACATACTCGCTTTTAAGAACGCTATTCATCACATGGGAGAGGTACTTTTTAACGGCATTAAAATCGTGGATTATTATAACGTCCGAAAATCCTTTTCTAACTAGAAGTATTCCCCTATACCTATAGAGAAAATATCCATTAATTTTAATTGTCGATATTCTTATTTTCCTACAGTTTCTTATGTAATCTAGTATCGAAATAATGGTGAATATTAACTTATTTATTGGAATCTGGGCGATGATCGGCATAAGATAGTCTCCCTCACATTGTTTCATAGAGATCTAAAACAATTTCCCAAGTCTTTTCTTGGGATGGTGATATTCGAATTAATCTAACGAGGGAGTTTCTTAGAGCAAATTGTGTTTCCTCATACATTTCATCCGTGATTGCTATGAGATAGACTGGCATTTTTAGGGCCCATTCTCTTATTCTATCTTTGACCTCAAGGCGATTAATATCCCAGATAGCGGTATCAGATATTATGATTATTGAAGCTAAATCATTTATCTGGGAGAGATGATCATTAATAATGCTGATTGCTCCCCTCAGATTAGTGCCTCCATCGGCCATTAATCGTAGTATGATGTCTTCCATCGCATCGTACTCGAAGGAGGGAGGAATCCCTTCCCAAGCACCGCTAGAAAATGTCACGAGAGCTATGGAATCCTCGAACCTCCTAGCCATTTCTACTAATGCAACAGCGATATCTATTGCTGTTTCTAATGGAGCACCATTCATGCTACCAGACGTATCTATTACAATTTCGAGATGAGAAATCCCCCTTTTCTTGCGCCCTTCAGTATCCTCCTCGTATAAGTCCCGTAATGTTGTCAGATTTGGAATTAACTTACCAAACGTCTCGATCGAGGTTTCGATATTGAGTTCCTCTTCATCATCACCGATTTCCCACGTTGTTTGACCCCTTATTGCTAGGTGGCGGGCGCCATATGGTCTATCTCGTATAGCGGCCAAAATCTCTTCGATCCTAACCCGCCGAACAGCTGCTATATATCTTCGTTGAGAAAGTAATTTTTGAAACATTCTAAGACGCTCGGAGTAGCCTGGTAAGAAACCGTGCTTTTCAGTTCTTCTTTTTTCTTTTTGGTTATCCATTTTTTTATCTAATTCTTTAGCTATTTCTAACGCGCTTTTTTCATCTATTTTTGCTAGCTTAGCAATTTCTTGCGGAGAGAGATGCCCAATCTTCTTATCTCTTAAAACTCTCCAATTCTGTCCCCATGTATTCTTTCTCTCTTCTCCAAAAGGGGCTCCTAGTGAAAGAGTAATGTTAGATAGGTTTTGTTTCATCTTCCTATCGTCATACATTTCTTCTTTTACGAGAGCTCTGATTATGTTAAAGAAAGCCTTAATCTTGTTTTCGAATGGAATGTTTGATGAAAGTATCTCTTCTACAGCTTTTACATACTCGCTAAGATCCTCTATTAGCACTTTTCTCTCTAATAAGTATCTATAATACTCTTTCACAAAGTCGATTAGAGGAGATCGTTGCTTATTGGTTTCTAATGTAGCGATAATCCATTTTAATGGGTCACGCATAATATTTCTAAGCTTAGTATTTTTCCTTAACGATGTATATATTTGCAGCGTGGAAAATAATCCAGATAACCAGGATACTGTTGAGGATTTCCAATCAAGATTAAAAAGTTTCGAGACTATGGATCTCAATATCAACCTATTTATCTCAGTTCTTGGAGCGATGCTATGATATCCGGTGCTGATTAGAAGAAAATATTTCTCATCTGGATGTAAATAGTCTTCCTTTGGAACTCGAGGAAGAGTTATTTCCCCCCATTCAGATATGAAGGGCTTTGTCGGCGTTATTACCCTAAATGATGGATAAACACCATATAATTGACTGAAAGTTAGGAGAATCTTATGGAATTCTCTTGATGGAACCGCTGATGAATGAATCTTTTTTATTGATCTACTAGTTGACATGGTTAACCCCCCTCAATTTTTTCTCTAATATCCCTAGCTATTTCTGTATTCCAAGCTCGTATTGTGAGAAAACCGCCAGCCAATTTTGCCGATAGGAAGCGATTCTCTAAAGCTTTTCGGTGCCCACTCAAGAATTCTACTATCTCATTTGGATTAAAATTGTATGTGAGTAGGATGTCTCTCACCTTCTCAATGATTCCTGGCATCATAAGAGAGACTCTTATTGTGAGTTCTTCTAGCTTAGTCAATAACAGTTCGCTTAAATGGTTAACGTCTTCTGGAAGTGGTTGGCTTAACTTATTCATGAGGTCCATTATCTCATCAAGAGTGACGTTATCCCTGGAGATAATTTCCATAACCTTCGGTTCAAGTTGCTTAGCTAATTTCGCTGAGTACTCAGAGAAGTTTTCCCTTACTACATTATAGAGTTGCCGGAGGACAAGGTCGCCACGTCCTTCTTCATCGTAAGCTAATTTCCGAAGTTCTTTAACAGCTTTAAAACGGGCATCACGAGAATCTGTTAAGAGTTCGGGATAATACTCTTCGAGAACCTTTAACAATAAGTAATCGAGTTCAGCATTAAGAGATAATGTTGCTAAGGCTAATCCTCGAACCCAAAATCCGAAGGTTTCTTCTCCATTTTCTACATAGTACCATTTGCTTCTAATTAACTCCCTGACAACGTTTTTGCTCCATTCCCAGGGATTTGGAATTTCAGCTTTAATTGAGGTAACAAGTTCGATTCTGTGAGCTACTACCCAAGGAGCTGCCCAAATAATGTCCTCATAACCAATTTCTTTTCTCCCATGGAACCAAGCTCTTGCTTTTGAAAATAATAGGGCCGATATTATGGCTCTTTCCCCAGGAGGTATTGCTATTTGAGAACATATCTCGTTAGCATATTCACATTGGGCGCAAGCTAGTCGCATAAAACCAGGCATTATCTTAGATTTATCGTATTTACATACTCGGAATGCCCAGATTAATAAATTGGCAAACAAACTCATTCGTAATGGTACATGAACCTTACTTACATCTTGCCATATGGACTCTAATTCTTTTATAGATAAGATTTGTGACATCGTCTCAGCCAAATCTCGTATCTCTTCTTTTTGCATAAACATCTGATCTATAATCTTTATGGAACCCGTCATAGGAACAAAAGGGATATATGCGGATACCATGAATCTTGTTTTTAACGCCCTATCAATATCTCCTCGATACGGGTTCATGTCCGCAAACGCTATGAATGATGGAGTTCTGAACTTAATGCCCCCATATTCGATCTCCTTTTCCTCTAATAGTGATAATAAAGCATCTTGCACCGCCTTACTGAACCTGTTTATTTCGTTAATGAATTTTATGCGGGCTCGAACTATGGGTCTAACTATGAATTCTTCTTTTCCCTCCGTGATTAATCTGATTATATTCGTTGTCACTAACACTTTTTGCAACGTTTTTTCTGGTGCTCCAATAATTTTAGAATAAATGACTTCATCATCGGAATCAGCATAAATGCTGTTCGCAATCAAACGCACTAATGTGGTTTTTCCAGCTTCAGGAGGCCCAATTAACAGAACTTTTGAATCCCTAACGAGAAGGGATGCAATTATCAGTTCCCTTAAATCTTTATCATCAGTATACCATCTGGAGAAGAGTTCATCATGTAGTTTTAGAATTTTCTCCCGATGAACAAATTTAGGATCTTTAATACATGCATTACTGTCGGATAAATGCATAATAGACAGCATCTTCAAATAGTTTCCTTTGAATCACTTAACATGTTATTATCGTACGTTTCATTATTAAGATTTAGAGTTTGGGGATAAATGATAGTTAGTTCTAGACGTCATAATATCCTTCATCTTCTCTTCTTCCTTCGAGTTCCTCCTCCTCTTCCCTAATGTTTTCAATAAGTGAGCGTGAAACATAGATTTCGGCCCGAGCTCTAAGGGCCACAAGGATCGCGTGAGAAGGAACCATTTGCAAAGTTACGGGTTTACCGAATCCTTCAGGAATTAGATCCAGTTCAGCTACATACACGTTATATTGAGGTAATATATCAGTTATTCTCACGCGTTTAACTTCTGCCAGCTCAGTTATTACTTGCGAAAGCGTGAGCCTAGGATCTACGCGTTCAAACTCCATTTCCGCTGGAAGCTTTTTTCTCTCTAAGACTTCCCATATCTCGAGAGCTATGTTTTGTGGAATGCCTCCCATTCTGAAAATACTACCGTCCTCAAGTTTCATTTCAAGTACAGGCTTCGTGATATTAGATAGTAACGCAGGATTTATTATAGGGGAGACAGGAGGTAAGGTCATCAATGGAACTGGGAATAGTGGCCTCAGTTTAATAACTCTCAAATAATGATCTCTCTCGAAAAAGTCGTCATTGTTTGCCAAGTTACCACCCCTAAGCACCTGAATAATATACTAAAGATATGTACCATGTTTAAGGTTTCTCTTTTTAATGTAAAATTTACCTTCAAATTATGAAGCAGTATTGATAAACGAGGTTGATGAAATGAAGCACTATTACAGGGTACTAATGCAGGTGCGAGATCTAGTAAGTATGCTTAGAGTAATCAGCACCAAGGCATTGGCACTTGGAGTAAAACCATCCCCAATCTTATGTACTAGAAGGGGAAACAAGAGCATTTACGTGGCATCGTTATCTACATACCTATTAAGTGGAGAAAGGGACCTAATCGTACTCTTTTGTAAGACGGATGGAGAACCCAAAAAGTACATTAGATACGTGGATGCGCCCAGAGAATTTTTTGAAATGCGCGATAACACTAAAAATCCTACGGGAATCTATATTCCAGTATTAACCATAGATAATGTCCCAAAAATACTAGATCCAAACATTAAGGAGATACACTTCAAGTCTTTCAACGGTGGAGAAATATTTATTAGTGATGAGGTTCCGAGTGTGGGGCGAAATTATCTGAATATGATTATGCTAAACGATATTAATTTTATGAGGTTAGTTCTAGAGAGAAAAGAGACGCTAGGAATAGTATTTTCTATAAAGTATCGGGAGAATGATTCCAATCACATCCTTTTCGCACTTGGCGAACCTATACGCGTGAATACTAAATTTTATGGTAGAATCTACTGTACTATAAGAAAGGAAGTAGCTAAACCTTTTCTTTCAATTGATGAGAGGGGAAAGATTATTGAAGCCGCTGGAAGAGAGGAAGCTGGTTTACCCTATGCAAGTGTCATAGAGATAGTTGACATGTCTCAAAGTTTCAAGGAGATTCTCTTTTCCTTCGTTCAGCAATATATATCTTGAATTCTATTTTATCCCCGTCCCGTAATCTGAAATGCTCTCTAAGATTAATTGGTGCTACTATTTCAAAGACATTTTCTGGATGAATACTCTTTACGGGTCTAAGAACCAGAATTTTGAGATCGCCGATTTCTCCTAGAGCATATTTTATCTCACCAAATTCACAGGGTTTAAATCTATGTGGTAAATCAGATATCCTAAGCTCACCATCCGAAACTTCAATATTAAGAGTTCCTAAATAAGGTTCATGATTAAGCAATGATTTAAACAACGTAAAGTACGGTTTCTGTTTTACATAGTATCTGCCTTTCCCGACACCAGACATGACGCGTCCACAGACTTTTTTAACCTTAGGCATTGATATCATCTCTAAATTTCAATTATACATACATTTCCTCCGTTGGGAACGAGGCATGTTCCTGAAACGTTTTGATTGTGGCTTCTTTAACCCGTTCCCTAAACTTCTCTATGGTATAAACTCTAATTGCATAGAAAAATCCTTCGATTGCTTTAACAAACTGAGATATTTTACTAAGAGAAACAATAGTTTCTGTGTTTCCTGATTTCACCAAAATCGGTATATTCATAGGTGCACTCTCAGGACCAATCCAATGACGGTAAGGAATATTCGGCAAAGTCGGTAAGTCAATAGCAACATATTTAGTGTCAACTCCTGCTTCATCGGCAATAATATTCTCTAGACTATCTCTAAATCTTGGATTTGTGAGAAGACTAATTATAGTTTTCGTTCTTTCATCAATTACCCCTTTAGTTTCCCATACAACCTTTAAAAGGTTTCTAGACGCTAACATCCGCATATATTCCCTAGATTTAGGATTATTCATTAGGAGAGACCACATAATGTAGTCATCTAATTCGAGATACTTCTCAATATCGTCCTTTATTTCGTAAAGATTGAGATCTTCGGCAGCGGCATTTATGGCACGATCTATTAAAATCTGAGCAGCTCTAGATGTTTTATGATAATATATAGCCTCGAATGCGAGGGCTCTACCAATTATCATTGACTCTAATACTTGTTTAGCTTTCTCTTCAATACAAAGTTGGTTATTAAAAATCCTGATATTGTTTATTATTCTGTCAACATCGATGAACCCGTATAGTGTACCTGCATGATAAGAGTCCCGTCGTAGATAATCTAACTTATCAGCATCAACGGCACTCCCAATAACCTGCTTCATAAATGGTCTTTTAACGGCTTTTTTTAGCTGCATCCCTGCAGCAAGCTCAGCTATATATTCTGCATCTAAACCAAGCTTCTCTACGTCTCTCGACATGGCTTCAAGAATAATCATCCTAGTGAAATTCTCGTGATTAACTTTAAGCTTGGAAAGAAAGCCCTCAAAGGCATGACTAAATGGTCCATGACCAACATCATGGAGCAATCCAGCAACAATCAAGGACATTCGATCATCATCTGTAAATTCCTCCCCCTCTTTCTCTAATACAAACTTTATCCGATCAGCCATTTTTCCAGCCAAGAAACCAACTCCTAAACTATGTTCGAATCGGGTATGATTAGCTGAAGGATAAACAAAGTCGCTTCCGAATACCTGCTTTATTCTTCGTAAGCGCTGAAATACGGGGGAATCTATAATTTTGCTCAACTTATCCTCGAACAAGATATACCCGTACAATGGATCTTTTATTGTTATCATTTCTAGCATCCCCACACGACGCGCGAAATAGTGCATTAGATTTCATGACCCATTTTAACTTCAGTTAAAATTTCTTGTTTCAACTCATGTAAAAGCGTAATTACATCTTCAGCGCTTATTTCTTCAAGATCTATACGCATCTTCAACCGAATAACGGTTTTTCCGACTTGATCGATGCTTTCGATCGGAACATTAGTCTCAAGGCTCTTTCCTCTTATAATCAACATAGCTTTCAAAGGGGGATATTTCAATTTTATACCCCTAACAATTCCGACTCGCCGAGCATCAGAGTCAATTACTTCTTTCCCAAGTAACTCTCCAGGGATCATAGGTTCAAAGAGCAGAAGTTCTATCTGTCTAACCAAGGTGATCTCCCTAGATGAAAAATTAAATCTTACTAATATGTGCACTTAAGTATTAAAAAGAAAAGTAATATGGAAATAAGATTCATTTTGCGGCGTTAGAAGCCGAATTTCCACGTTTCTGTTCAATGTAAGAATTTTTTTATAAATTTTAGCTAATAATTTGATGATGTTAAGTCACATTAAATTTGGTGAGCTGTGTGTCTTCATCGGGAATGGAAGATACCCTATGGGTAGAAAAATATCGTCCTCGTACATTAGATGAAATAGTAGATCAGGAAGAGGTAATTGCTGCATTGAAGAAATTCGTTGAATCAAGAAATATCCCTAACATGCTATTTGCTGGCCCCCCCGGAACGGGTAAAACAACAGCAGCCCTTGCTCTAGCTCACGATCTATACGGAGAGAACTGGAGAAACTATGTGCTAGAACTTAATGCATCGGACGAAAGAGGAATCGATATGGTCAGAACCAAACTGAAGGATTTCGCCAGAACACGAATCGTGGGTGAAATTCCATATAAAATCTTGATTCTAGATGAGGCAGATTCCATGACACGAGAAGCTCAACATGCATTAAGAAGAACAATGGAGAATTTCGCAGATATAACTAGATTTATCCTCATATGTAACTACCCGTCAAAAATAATAGAGCCAATTCAATCGAGAACTGCGGTTTTTAAGTTCAAGAGATTACCGATTGAAGCAATTGCGCAGAGATTACGGTACATAGCGGAAATGGAGAAAGTAGACCTTAAGGATGATGGATTGGAGGCTCTTATAGAGATAAGTGAGGGTGATCTTAGAAAAGCAATTAATCTTCTTCAAAGTGTTGCGTATTTAAGAGTACCCGTTACAAGGGACGTCGTATATAGGACTGCTGGATTAGTATATCCTGAAAAAGTTGAGGAGATGATTAAAAAAGCATATGCGGGAGATTTTGAAGGCGCTAGAAAAGAGTTAATAAGGGTTCTTGTCGAGGAGGGGGTCTCAGGGGAGGATCTCTTACAAGAATTCTACAGAGTTCTCAGTAGAGGAAAAGTGATAGAGTTATCCCCAGAGGACAAAATAAATCTCCTCAAATTCATTAGTGATTTGGATTATCGACTATCTATGGGTGCTACCGATTACCTACAATTAACAGCTTTATTAGCCTATATCGCGGATTTAGGAATGAAAAATAAAGGCACTGCAACAAAGAAACACTGAGATTATAGCGTATTACAAAAACTCTTTACAAATCCTTATTTTCTGATAAACTTTTAAATACGGTATACTTCTTGGGATTATTAGCAACGGATATTTTTATTTCCTTTATATCTATTGGTGTTAAAACATGGGTTTAGGAGAATCTACGTTAAGCGTAAAGCTAGTACGGTTCAAGGTCGTATTAATAGGTGATGGAGGGGTAGGAAAAACTTCCATTGCACGTAGATACCTAGGGGAGGGATTCACGCAAGAATACATTAAAACAATTGGCGCTAATTTCTATGTTAAAAGAACTATCTTCGCGGATGCGCATTTCGGGAAAATACTGATAGAATGGAACATATGGGATCTAGCGGGGCAACCGACATGGGATCAAGTTAGACCCTTATACTATAAGGGTGCAAAAGCAGCACTAGTGGTATTTGACGTGACCAGCCCGAGATCATATTATAATGTGCCAAAGTGGATAAGCGAGTTATGGAAAAATGTGGGAGGAGTATTACCATTCGTATTGATTGGTAATAAGATAGATCTCAGAGATAAGCACCCCAATGCCTTACCGCCAGAAGCCGGTAAAAAATATGCAGAGCTCGCGAGTCAAAAAGTGGGAATTAGAATTCCATACTTAGAGACTTCAGCAAAAACAGGAGAGAACATAAATGAGGCTTTCAATCATCTGGCTAGAGTGATTCTAGAGTATGCAATTGCAAAAATACGGGCAAGAAAAATGGTAAGGCGATAGAAAGAAGAAAAAAATGTTTACCTCCTTAAGACATCCTTTGTTCTTAGAACATTTAGTTCTTCCATATCCTGAAATATAGTGAGAAGCTTTTTTCTCTGATCATTCGTTAAACCCTTCCAATCCAGCAAAACTAGGTTAGGTCTCTGACCAGATCTTTCTATGGCTTGAACAATGATGTCTCTATCTATATCATTAATAACATACTTTGGAGCGATATGGCTCATGGCAATGTTGGATCTAATCTCAACCTTCGTAAAATTGGGGGCATAGTGAGGGCCACCAAATCCGATTGCAACGGAATAATCAGCGGTTTTTCTATTTAGAAAATCCCTAATAGCTTCAATTAGTGTATTCGCCCAAACTTCCCCAAGCTTCTTATTCTTCCATATCTCCAAATCACTACCAATTTCAACAAATGTTAATGGTTTATTAATGCTAGTTGGGCCATGATGAGTAGCTTCAAGAGAAATTTTTACTCTCTCAGAAACACCAGCATTCTCAGCTTGCACCACAAGATTCGTAAAAATCACTTTTCCTAATACAGGATCTGATACTCCTAAGGATCTAGCATTACCACCCAATTTTACATCCCCAGTCCAATTCCCAGTGAAATGCAGCAACAATGCAGGTAACTTTGCAGCAGATTCGTGACGACTCAGAAATATAAACCTCTCAACATCAAAGTTAATCCTAGGCAAGTTCTCTGTGAAAACAAGTTCAGAATCTATAACCATAAGCAAACTGTTAATCTCCCTACAAAAGAATGCTTGCTTGTTAAGCGAAGGATAATCAAGTTTCTCCCAATCAGCAACCTCAAGCAAATTATTCGCAATATTCATACTTGCAGGATCTACCGATGATGCCACGAAACAAATTATACTCTGCGACATAAGAATCACAGAACACATGATCCTAGTTAAGAGTCACCTAAACAAAAGTATGGTGAATTATTTTTATGCGACTTCTTGAGACGTTTCAGACGGTTTCAAGGCTTCCTCAACAGTTTTCTGAATCTTCAAGTAGGGAGACCTAGGATGCATCTCCACTACATCATCTCTCTTAACGAGGTACCCTGGAGCTGTAACAATTCGACCATTCACCATTATATGCCTATGAACAATCATTTGCCGTGCCTGATGCACCGTCTTAGCTAATCCCATCTCATAAACCACGGTTTGTAATCTACGCTTGAGAAGATCTTCAACTGTTAGATTAAGAACATCATCCAAAATAGCATTCTTGTCAAGAATCCCAAGGACATAAAGCCTGTGAATTAAAGCTTTCTCATCCTTCTCTCTTTCAGAAGGTGGAATCGCAAGAAGCTTACGTGCTCGCGCCCTAATCTCAGACAACATAGTCTTAAGTCTCCATAACTCTCTCTTGTTCCGTAACCCATACTTACCAACAAGCATCAATTCCTCATAAAGCCTATCTTTCTGCCAGGGATGAGATGGGGTAACATACTTCTTTCTCTGCCTCTTCGGATCCCCCATATAACATCACCTA
>Ga0164311_10000708_pt1 | contig 15189 bp, 14 predicted proteins | sample GuaBasSedimGuay2_FD_121796 | JGI IMG/M metagenome (GOLD analysis project Ga0164311, IMG submission 121796) | Subseafloor sediment microbial communities from Guaymas Basin, Gulf of California, Mexico - Guay2, Core 4569-9, 9-12 cm | ecosystem: Environmental > Aquatic > Marine > Hydrothermal vents...
CGAACGTACGTAAAGGTAGATTATCAGTAGCTGAGAATTTGAGGAGCCCGCTGAGAATTTGAGGAGCCCGCGCTCTCTAGCGCGGACCGGGAGCTGAGAATTTGAGGAGCCCGCGCTCTCTAGCGCGGACCGGGAGCGCGGACCGGGAGCGGCGTTAGAGAACGCCGGCTCCTCACTGATGGACGCCATTCTGGTCTCCAGCGTAGACCACGGCGCGACACCGCCCTCTGCCCTGGCGGCCCGCACCGTGGCCTCCGGTGGCGCACCACTTACCACCGCTATCGCAGCGGGCATCATGGCCATCAACCGTTACCACGGAGGCGCGATTGAGGGTTGTATGCGAGTCATGCTGGAGTTGGTGGATCATAAACGCGAGAAGGGGGTGGATGCCGTGACCGCCGCCCGCGAGAAAATGGCCGAGTTCCGCGCCCAGAAAGTCCGCGTGCCGGGCTACGGCCATCGCGTTCACACCGATGACCCGCGCACGAGAAAGCTATTCGCCCTGGCCGAAGAGTTGGGGATAGCAGGTGAGTACGTAGAGATGGCCCAGGCCCTCCGCCAAGCGATGAGGGAGTCGCTAGGGAGGGACCTGCCTATGAACGTGGACGGCGCGATTGCCGTGATGTTGTGTGAGATGGGTTTTCCGCCCCAGATGGGCAATGGTCTCTTTGCCCTCAGCCGCGTTACCGGCCTCATCGCTCACGTATTCGAGGAGATAATGCGCGAGCGGCCCATGCGCTACATCAGCCCGACCGATCACGAATATGATGGCCCTCCAGAACGGGAAGTGTAGAACAGCGCATTTCACTTTTGGGGCAAGTTACCGTCGGCTTGGTTCGATGACCCCTCCCATCACCCCTATCCCCTCAGAGGGCTTTCCCAAAGTAGAAAATCTTACCGCAGAGAGCGCCGAGATCGCAGAGACTTTATGGTTTTTCCGTCATTCTCGGCGCCCTCAGCGCGCTCTGCGGTGAAAAACGTGAGACGTCGCCGACTTTGGAACAGCCCTAACCCCCTCAACCCCCCCATGACAGATTTCGCATTTGGTGCTATAATATAGCCACTATGAACCGCATTGTCTTTGAGCGTCTTGTGGCCGAGGCACTGGATACACTTCCTGAGTTCTTCCGAGACCGACTGGACAACGTCGCCGTGATGGTCGAATACTCGCCGGACCAGGACACGATGCGACTGGCCAAGGTGCGTTCCCCTTTAGAACTCCTCGGCTTCTACCACGGCGTCCCGCAGACGAAACGCACCCACAACTACGGACTGATCCCGCCGGACAAGATCATCATCTATCACCGTCCAATTGAAATGCGCTGCCGTACGATGGAGCAGGTACGCACGACCATCAATCGCGTCCTCCGGCATGAAATAGGGCACCATTTCGGTCTGGATGAGGAGCAACTCCGGGAGATTGAGGGACACTGACAGCAAAGGAACCACTCCACTGCCGACACGAATCAAGCGGGCATCCAAAGCGCCGGCGGGGGATTGCGACGACATCCCACGAACTCGCGCCCTATTTCAGGATCGGCGACCGGCGGCTGCGGGAGTTTGGCTGGTAAACAACGAAGAAAACAAAGTCACTACACAGAAGAAGAGGAGGCAGAATTACTATGCCTGAACTGAGAAAAGACCCCGTAATCGGCAGGTGGGTGATTATCTCCACGGAGCGGGCCAAACGTCCATCTGACTTCAAGGTCGCGCCGGAGCCACGACGGCCGGGACCATGCCCCTTCTGCGGGGGACACGAGGACGAGACCCCACCCGAGATTTTTGCCCTGCGAGAGAACGGTGATGAGCCCAATAGTCCAGGCTGGCAGGTGCGGGTGGTGCCCAATAAGTACCCGGCGCTGCGCATAGAGGGCGGCCTAAACCGCGAAGGCATTGGCATGTGCGACATGATGAACGGCGTGGGTGCCCACGAGGTTATCATCGAGACACCCGATCACGATAAAACCCTGGCGGACCTTGACGAGTTCCAGATCAGCAAGATACTGTGGGTGTATACCCAGCGCATCGCAGACCTGGGCAAAGATGACCGCTTCAAGTACGTGCTGGTCTTCAAGAACCAGGGCGAGGCAGCCGGTGCATCCCTGCAACACGCTCATTCGCAACTGATCGCTACCCCGGTGACCCCCAAGCGGGTCAAAGAGGAGCTGGTCGGCGCGCAAGCTTACTACAACTACAAGCAACGCTGCATTTTCTGCGATTACATCAAACAGGAAACGCGGTTCTTCACCGAACGGCTGGTGATGGAGACGGACGGATTCGTCGCTCTATCCCCGTTCGCAGCCCGTTTCCCTTTCGAGACCTGGATACTACCCAAGCGCCACATGTGCGACTTCACCTACATCAAAGACCAGGAGTTCGGTGCTCTGGCCCACATATTGCGCACCATCCTGAACAAGATACGCGTGGCCCTGAACGGTCCGGCTTTCAATTACATACTACACACTGCACCATTCCGCCGCCCCCGTCCTGGATATTGGGCGACGGTTGAGTACGACTACCACTGGCACATCGAGATCATACCTCGTCTGACCAAAATGGCGGGTTTTGAGTGGGGATCGGGTTTCTACATCAACCCCACCCCTCCAGAAGTAGCAGCCCAAGTCCTGCGCAACACCGAAGTCCCCTCCGTTGCTCCGGCATCCCGGAAACCTTTCAATAGCGTGCACAAGCCCTAGTGCTCTGTCAGGGCTGAATTGATAAGTTGTCATTCTGAGCCGAAGCGTAGCGGAGGCGAAGAGTCTCTCTTTGCACAGCGGAGCGCACATTTAACAAAAACGAGATTCTTCCCTTCGACTTCGCCCAGGGCAAGCTTGCTTCGCTCCTCAGAATGACAAAATCTGGCGTACCCCTCAGATCATGGTTGACAGACCACTAGGCTGACGTGGTGCAAGATGGCATCTTGCACCACGGGTAGATCAAAACCGGCAACGCGGCGTCGTCCCCCAGGGCGCGGGGACGACGCCGTTGTGTTGCTGCGGGTTACGGGTTTCAGGTTGAGCGCGACGGAAACTTGAAACCTTGAAACTGGAACTCTCACAGGACCACCGACAGATAACACTGCCAGGGAGCAAACACAGGCTTATGAGAACTCTGTCCATTGGAAAGAGGCCAGGGGGAGGCAGGGGGCGAGACCTCGGAGGTCTCAGGTGCATTTCCATGAAAAAACACTTGACAAAATCAAGAAATTAGTATATGATAATAATAGATTATTCTACCAATAGCCTATCTTCATCTGAGGCAATGTGAATAGCGGGGGGGAGAGAGTAGTACTCTGTCCCCCCCTGCGTATAGAGTGCCGCTGAGGGCTTACCTGTGAGCACGTAGCCACTGGGGGAGAGGTCAATGAGCACGAACACTAGGCGGATCACGATTATCATCCCTAAAGAAATGCACCTAGCGCTGAAGCTGGAAGCCGTTAAGCAAGAAACGACGGTCAGCGACATCGTGCGTACGCTCATTGACCGCTGGCTTCAGGAACAGGGAAAAGACCAGGAAAGCTCCCCCTCGTGATATGCTCAGCCAGCAAGGAGAAAGCCCTGAAACTTTACGTGGGTGGCAAATCGTGGTATACTCTAACCAACCCCTCCACAGATTTCGGAACCTGCAGAGGGGTCAGGGAACGGGCAAGGTGCAAGGTGGACGTAGAGAACCACACCGACCAGGATGATCTGATTCGCAGGCTGGCCAATAAGGTGCGTAGTCGGGGACTAGCTGCGCCCGCCATTCTGTTCCTGGAGCTCTATAGACCGCTCAGTTACATCGGCAGCCAGTGCATGTTCCTCGCCCAGCCGTTGCTGGATTGTTTCGTAGACGGTGCTTCCATCGGGCAGCTCGCCGAGCTTCTGGACGACGGCGACGCCGTGGAGCACCTGGTCCGCTGCCTGGAAGAAGGGGCGGAGGATGGGTTATCCCACTCGAAGGAGGGGATACGGTGATCTCCGAGACGCAGGCTCTGGTATTGGTCTTTCTCCTCATGTTTCTCCCCCTGATGCTTTTCTTCGCCTCGCGTGTGCGCGCAGGGCACGAAGTCTCCTTGCGACGCATCCCGGCCTTTGAAGCCCTGCCAGACCTGATTGGCCGCGCGGCGGAGAGTGGGCGGGCTTTGCACATCGGCCTGGGCAGCGGCGGGGTGGGGGGCGAGGAGACGGCGAGCGCCCTGGCCGGTCTGTCCGTGCTTGGATACCTGGCGGATCAGGCGGCGATCTTCGACTGTCCGCCAGTGGTTACCGTCGCGGACCTGGCGCTGTTGCCGGTGGCCCAGGACGTACTGCGCAACGGCTATCTGCGACAGAACCGCTTGCACGGGTATCGCCCAACAGCGGTGCGTTTTCTGGGACCCACCCCGGCCGTCTACGCTGCTGGTGTGATGGACATCCTGGCACACGAGGGAATCGTCGCCAATACGATGATCGGCACAATGGGCGACGAGTATCTGTTGATAGGTGAGACGGGGGCCAAACACGGCCTCACCCAGATCGTGGGCACGTCTAACGTAGGGGCATTGCCCTTCGTCTTTGCCACGGCGGATGAGACGCTCATCGGCGAGGAGATGTTTGCCGGCGGCGCGTACCTATCGCGCCTGCCAGAACACATTGGCAGCCTGCTCGCCCAGGACTGGATGCGCCTGCTGCTGGTAAGCGCCATCCTGGCGGGAGTCCTGTGGCGGACGGTCTTTTAGGTTAGGGGAGGAGACCCCAGAGTGAAACGTAAATTCTCCATTCTATCTTCGATATACGTTGTGATCGCCGGGGCAGTGGGAGTCATCGTTCTGCTGGGATTCTTCGTCGAGATCGAAGGACTTCACCTCCAGGACATCCAGACCATCCTGCTGGATTGGGCGGTCACGGTAGCGGCCTTCGCCTTTCTGTTGGGCGCGGTCAACGTGGTGCGCGTCAACCTGATGCGCATTCGCCAGCGCAAGGGAGGATTGTACAGCATGGTGACCCTCGCCGCTATGCTTTTCGTGCTGGCGTTTGGGTTGACCGACGGCCCGCACAGCCTGGTGGTACAGTGGACTTTCGAATGGGTATTGGTGCCATTGCAGGCCACCCTATTCTCACTGATGGCTTTCTTCGTCGTGATAGCTGCCTGGCGCGTATTCCGCCTGCGCAGTCTGGAATCGGCCCTGTTGCTCCTGGTCGGCGTGCTGATCCTGGTAAGCCAGGTACCGCTCAAGTTTCCCTGGGCCGAGGATTTGACGGGTTTCAAGAACTGGATTCTGGCCGTGCCAGCGATGGCCGGGGCACGGGGAATCATCCTGGGGGTGACGCTAGGCATCGTGACCACAGGTTTGCGTCTGCTACTGGGGATTGATCGGCCGTACAGCGACTGACTGGTAGAGGCCGCGTCGTCGGGCCAGAGAACGGTGGGAGTGGATAGATGATCTACTGCCCGAAATGTGGAGTGCCCAATCTAGAGGATCGCAAATTTTGCATCCAGTGTGGAGCGGCCCTCGAACCGGAGAAGGGCCAGCGTTGCCCCATGTGTGGGGCGATCAACCCGCCCGGAAACGTGTTCTGTGACGAGTGCCAGGCGCGCCTGGTGCCAGTGTTCGCCCGACCCACCGGCCCGCTGCAAATGCCCCCTTCCTTGAAGGGACTATCCCTGCCAACCAAACCTGTGGAGGAGATCGAAAAGACCGCCCCCCCACCGGAGCCCGAAATACCAGAAACCGCGCCCGAACCAGAGGCGAGCGAGGTCAGCAAGGTCAGCAAGGAGGAAGAAGGGGAAGAAGGGGAAGAAGGGGAAGAAGAACCAGGCTGGCTAGTTAGCTTGCGAGCCAAGTACGGGCGTGCGCCCGCTAAAGCTGAAGAGGTGGTGGAAGAAACACCGGCTTGGCTGCAGGAACTGCACGAAGCCCCCGCCGAGGCCGCTGCGCCGGAGGCCCCTGACTGGCTGAGAGAGCTGCGGCGACGAGCTGAAGAGGAAGTGCCGGCCTTTGAAGAGAAGGAGAAGGAAGAAGAGAAAGGAGCACCACCCTCCGGCGAAGAAGAGGAAATCCCTCCCTGGTTGGCGGAACTGCGTGCCGAGGAGACACGAGAAGAAACGGCCGGGATTCCATCACCTGCTGAGGCTGGCGAAACACCGCCCGTAGAAGCGCCTGCGGAGCAGGAGGAAGTGCCCGATTGGCTGCGCAGCATACGTGAGGGAGGCCCACCTCCCGAAGAAGCACCCCCACTCGCCGAGGCGGAGGAGGCAGCAGAGGAATTACCCGACTGGCTGCGCGAGATCGCACCCCAGGCGGAGGAAGGGATCGCGGTCGAGGAAGGGGAAAAAGAGGAAGAAGAAGTACCTCCCCTGATAGTCCCACCCGCCGAGGCGGAAGAGGCAGCAGAGGAATTACCCGATTGGCTGCGCGAGATCGCACCCCAGGCAGAGGAAGAGATCGCGGTCGAGGAAGGGGAAAAAGAGGAAGAAGAAGAAGTACCTCCCCTGATAGTCCCGCCCGCCGAGGCGGAAGAGGCAGCGGAGGAATTACCCGACTGGCTGCGCGAGATCGCACCCCCGGAGGAAGCACCCCCCGCTGAAGTCACGTCTCCGGCGGAGGCCGGAGTGCCGGAGTGGTTGCAGGGCGTCACGCCTGGCGCAGAGGCCCCCCCGCCAGCCGAGGCCGAGAAAGAAGCTCCCTCCTGGTTGCAGGAGATCAGCGCCGTTCGTGAGACACCCGTTCCCGAGGAGACTGCACCAGCTCCAGAGGCCGAGGAGCGTATGCCCTCCTGGCTACAAGAACTGGCCCCCATCTCCGAGGAAGCCATGCCATCTGCCCCCCCGGAAGAAGCGCCCATCCCCGCCGAGGAAGGTGCAGAAGAAGGCGCTGCCCCAGCCTGGTTGGAAGAGCTAAAGACGATGGAGCCGGCCCCCTTTAAAGAACCGCCTGCCCTGGCCGAAGCTCCGGCCCCGCCTGAGGAAGGTGTCGAAGAAGGCGTCGCCGAAGAGATACCCCCCTTCCCCGCCGGTGCAGAGGAACTGGCCGAGACCACCATCCCCGCCTGGGTGATGGCCCTTCGCCCCCCCGAGCTGGAGGCCGGGCCAGCGCCGAGCAGGGAAGAGGTCATCCCCGAGGTCATGGAAACCAGTGGCCTGCTGGCCGGCATTCCTGGCGTGCTGCCCGCCGAGCCCGTTATCGGCGTGCCGCACACCCTGCGCCCCCCGACTCCGATGACGGTGCCCGGCGAACTCGCACTGGAGGCCAAATTGCTGGGTGAGGTCACCGCCCAGGAACGCCCGCCCGCCGTGTCTATCCCCAAGGAGCGGGGCAAGCGCCTGATGCGCCAGGCCGGACGATTATTGCTGTACCTGGCCCTGATTGCAGCCATCCTGATCCCGTACTTTTTCTATACCGGGCTGTTTGAGGAATCTGTACCCCCCGCACCAGAGACCGAGGATTTCTACCGCACGATCGAGAATCTGTCGCCGGATTCCGTGGTCCTGGTCGCTTTCGACTATGACCCATCCCTGGCTGCAGAGATGAATCTGCAAGCCGAGGCGCTCATCCATCACCTGATGAAACGCGGGTTGAAAGTCATGACCATCAGCATGTACCCCAGCGGGCCGGCCCTGGCTGAGGATATTCTGCGCGGAGCGGCCAGCGTGTACGGTTATCAGCCCGCGGTGGATTATATCAACCTGGGTTATCTGCCCAACCTGCCGGCGTCCCTGCGTGCTTTCGCCGGGCTGAACCCTATGGCCAGCTACACCTACGAGGGCACTCCCGCCTCCGAAACTCCACTGGGCCAGCGGATTAACCGTCTGAGCGATTTCGGTCTCATCGTCGAATTGGCTGCCGGACAGGACACCCTGCGTTGGTGGATAGAACAGGTGGGCAGCCGGTATCCGGGCTTACCGATGGTGGCCGGTGTCAGCGCGAGCTTGGACCCCTACGTGCGCCCTTACTACGAGACCCCCGGTCGTCGCCAACTGAAGGGCCTGCTGGTGGGCCTGCCCGGCGCGGCACAGTACGAAGGGCTCACCGGGCGAACGGGCCGCGCACTGGACAACCTGGAATCGCAGGGCCTGGCCCACTTGACCATCGTCGCCGTGATCGTGGTGGGCAACATCGTCTATCTCGTATCCCGACTCGGAAAGGGAAAGTGATGGAGGCTCTACTAGCGCCGTTTCTGACTGAGCCGGTGGGCATGGTGGTGGCTTTCGTGCTCACCCTGATGGTGTTTAGTTACCTGTTAGGCGATAACCCCCTCTTCCGACTGGCCCAGGCGCTTTTCATCGGCGTGGGGTTGGGTTACGGCATTGTCATCGTCTTCCACTACGTGCTTATCCCTCGCCTCTCACCCCTGACAACGCCCTGGCTGCTGGTAGGGCCACCGTTGCTGCTCGGCATATTGCTGTGGTTCAAGCTGCGACCTTCGTGGTCGCGGGTAGGCAACGTGTCGGTGGCCTTTATTTTGGGGACGGGCGCTGCGCTGGCTATCGGCGGCGCGTTATTTGGCACGTTAGTGCCACAGGTGCGGGCCACCCTGCTCTCCCTCGACCCGGCTGACTACCCACACGTTACGGGCTCGAATATGGCAGTGGACGCAGGGATTATCATCCTGGGCACGGTCTGCGCTCTCTTAAGCTTCTACTTCCGCACCCCGGCCCCTGGCCGGCGGGTCAGCCTGGGAGCTGGTCTGCTGCGTTTTGCCGGTCGCCTGGGCCGCTATTTTATAATGGTCACCTTTGGCGCACTCTTTGCCAACGTAGTGATGTCGCGGATTTCACTTTTGCTAGGGCGAATCGAGTTCCTGATGGACACGGCGAACGTGCTGTTGAAGTGGCTGGGTCTCGGCTAGCTTATACTGCGTCGCAGATGGAGCATCCTGAACATGCCTGCAGATTACCGCGTTGAGTCCATCCTGGTCGCCGATTGCGGCAGTACCATGACCAAGTCAGCAGTGGTTGACCTGGTCGAAGGTCAGTACCGCCTGGTGACTCAGGTAGAAGTACCCAGCACGGTGGAAGCTCCGTGGGAGGACGTCTCCCAGGGAGTCGAGCACGCTGTGGCGCAAATTGAACGCGCGTCGGGGCGCATCCTCTTCGACGAACAAGGCTTACTCATCACCCCGGAACGGGCAGGGGGGCAAGGGGTGGACGCTTTCGTGATCACCACCAGTGCAGTCCCCCCTCTACGCATCGTCCTGGCTGGCCTGGTACAGGGGCTAAGCCTGGCCAGCGCCCGGCGGGCTGCGCGCTCCATTTACGCCGACGTGGTCGAGGTGATTGCCCTCGACGATGTAACAGAGCGCCGCAGCGAGGAAGAGAGAGTTCGCCTCATCCAACAGGCACGGCCAGACGTGATTTGCATCGTGGGCGGCACGGACGGCGGGGCCACGACCGCCCTAGCTGACCTGGCGCGAGTGGTGACCTTGGCCTGCTCTCTCCTGGAAGAAGAGAAGCGACCAGTGGTCATTTTCGCTGGTAATGCCGACATGCGGTTGGAGGTGGCCCAGATCATCGGCGAGGAAGCACACCTGAAGGTGGTGGACAACGTGCGTCCCACGCTGGACGTCGAGAACCTGTCGCCCCTGCGTGAGGAAATCGAGACCATTCATCGTGAGAGAAAGATGGCCGGGCTGCCCGGCTTGGCCGTGCTCAATGCCTGGAATCCGCAGGCAATTATGACCACCGCCCAGGCACAGTCCCGCGTAATCGAGTACCTGGCCCGCAAATATGGCCCGCAAAAAGGGGTGCTGGGGGTAGACATTGGCGGGGCGACGACCGTGGTGACCGTCCAACTGAACGGACTGACCCAGCAGATCATCCGTACCGACCTGGGGACGAGTTACAGCGTGGAACGAGTCCTGGATCAGGTGGAGATGGACGACATCCTACGCTGGGTGCCGTTTTCCATTGAGGAGGGCGAGGCCCGCAACTTGCTCCTGAACAAATCCCTGCGCCCGACGACTCTGCCCGCTACCCACGAAACCCTGCTTCTGGAGCAGGCTCTGGCCCGCGAGGCCCTGCGCCTGGCGCTGACCGAAGCACGGGAGACCTGGCCTGTAGGTCAGGCATCGCCCTATCCTCACCTATCTCCCATGTTCGAGCCCATCGTGGGCAGCGGTGGGGTGCTGAGCTGCGCCCCGCGGCCTGGCCAGGCAGCGCTGATCCTGCTGGACGCGATTCAGCCCATCGGGGTGAGCACTCTGGTACTGGATAGGCGGGGCTTCGTAGCGGCGATGGGGGCCATGGCCAGCGTCAATCCACTGGCCGCGGTACAGGCCGCCAGTCTGGGTGGGCTGGTGAATCTGGGGACGGTGATCGCGCCCGTTGGTCAGGGGCGAGAGGGGGAGATCGCCCTGCGCCTGAAGGTCGAGGAATTGCATTTGGAGATGGACGTGCCCTACGGCTCGCTGGAGGTGTACTGGCTGCCGGCCTCTGAACCGCTCACCCTGCAGGTGAGACCCCAGCGCCATTTCGATGTCGGCTGGGGGCCGGGACGGGGACGGAAGATACAGTTCAGTGGCGGGAGCGTAGGACTGATTATTGATGCCCGTGGTCGGCCTCTGACGCTGCCCCCGGATCGAGACCGGCGGCAGGCCAAAGTACAGGAGTGGTTGTGGGGCATGGGTGCGTAATCCGCTGAGAGCGGACAGCCTCGCAGAAAAAAGGTGAAGATCGCCATGTACTATCTCCCACAAACCCAGGTGATCTCATTGACGACTATCACCCGTCAGCGTTATCTACCGGTACCTGGTCAGGTATTGGTAAATGTCGGTGACCGGGTGGAACCCACGACACCCGTGGCGCGAGCCATCCTGCCAGGCGAATACCGCATCCTGAACGTGGCCAGTGCCCTGGGCGTCCGCGAGAGCGACGCAGATAAATATCTGGTCAAAAAGGTCGGGCAGCAGGTGAAGAAAGGCGAACGCATCGCCGTTCGGCGGGGATTGTTCTTCCCACGGGTCTGTCGCGCACCGGCTGACGGGTTCATCGCCGCCAGCGGCAGCGGGCGGGTACTTCTGGAGACGCTCTCGCCCTTGTACGAAGTCCTGGCACACCTTAAGGGCAGAGTGGTCAGTCTGCGCCCGAATTACGGTGTGGTGATTGAGACGGAGGGGGCTCTGGTCGAGGGGCTGTGGGGCACCGGTGGTGAGAGCCTCGGCGTCATCAAAGTATTGACGGAGAGTGCGGACGAACCCCTCGACGCTGAAAAGCTGACCACGGAATTCGGCGGTGCGGTGATCGTCGGCGGGCTGACAGCCGATAAAGCCGCCCTCGAACAGGCGGTACACATCGAGGCCCGAGGGATGGTGCTGGGCAGCCTCGATGCCAGCCTGCGAGCGATGGCCGCCGACTTGCCCTTCCCGCTCATCGTCACCGAGGGCATGGGCCGTATTCCCATGGCCGGGCCTATCTTCGACCTGTTGAAAGAATACGATGGGAGCGAGGCGTCCCTGAGCGGCAAGACCTCTACCCGCTGGGGGGTAGTACGCCCGGAGATCATCATTCCGCAGGTGGGCAAATCAGCGCCTCCCAGCCAGGAGCGGCGTTTATTACCTCCGGACATAGGGCTGACAGTGCGGATCATCAGCCAGCCCTATCAGGGAGCAGTTGGTGTCATCACCGATCTCCCCTACTGGCCCCAGGAGGTGGACTCCGGCGCACGGCTCAAGGTCGCCAGGGTGGACCTGGGGGACGAAGGGGTAGTATCCGTGCCACTGGCAAATCTCGAACTGCTCAGAATGTAGAGCGGACACACCATAATTTGCACGTGTGGACAACGTAAACTCCACAAGTGGAGAGGAGAGACAAAATGAGCATCAGAGACAGATTATCCTTTGGCGCAGAGGAACCATCGGCTGGCCCGCCGTTGGGCGGTGAGCCTGAAATAGAGGGTGAAGAGGGTCGAAATCGGCTTTTCATCATCATCGCCATCGGCCTGGCCGGGATGCTGGTGTGCGGTCTCCTGGGCATTGGTGGGTACATGTTGTTCATCAAGCCAAGGGGAGATCAGAGTGCTGTGGCCACCAGGCAAGCCGTGGCCCAACGAGCGACGCTCATCGCTCAGCAGGCGACGTCCACTCCGACGGCGACAGCCACTTCACCGGCATTGCCCACCGCCCCGCCATCACCTACACCGACCTCCACACCCACCCAGGTCGCGACTAACACCCCGGTAGTACCTCCCACCAACACGCCAGTGCCCGGAGCGGCCACACCCACGCCAACGTGGGGCGGGGGCACACCAGATACAGGCATCGGCGGACTGGGTGCGGTTTTACTGGCGGCTGGTCTGATGGTCCTGGCATTCGTCGTACGCAGGGTACGGCTGGCCCACTGAATAAACCCACCGCCCGGATTGTCGCGTCACGCCGGACGAAAAGTGCGTCGTGAGCTGTCCCCGATCTTGCGAGGGGATGGTTAATGGCATGCATGTGTATGATACAATGCCAACGGCGGTACCATGCGCTGTTGGCATTGTGAGTTCACCAGACCTCCGAGGTTTACCCCCTCTTTAGACAAGATACTTAACCATTAACACGAGCCGGTGCACGCCAAATCGCGCTGTCACCGTCTAATTGGAAAACTCGGAGGTCTCGTAGATAGAACGAGGGATAACTATGACACACGCGGGGGAGACTGGCGACTTGACCCGCGCTGAGGAAGTAGCCTACGTGATGGATTGCATCACCGACGGGGCGTGCTGTTCCATCGTTGGTGTGAGCAACATGGGTAAGTCCGACCTGCTGCGTACTGTGTACTCGGCTGAGGCCAGAAAACGGTTCCTGCCGGATACAGAGCAGTACGTGTTCATCCATATTGACTTTAATCTCATGGTCGCGCTCACCGAGCAGGGTTTCTACGAGTTGATCCTGCGCAATACGTTGGAGGAACTGAAGAGGTTGCAGGTACCACCGGCCCTCCTGGAACAGGCCGATGTCCTCTACCATCAAGTAGTTAATCCCAGCACTCCATTCCTGGTGCCCCTCAGCTTCAACGAGTGCGTGATCGCCCTGGGCGAGGGATTGGGACAACGGATCGTCCTCCTGTGCGACGAATTTGATGAGGCGTTTAAGGAGATTGACGCCCGCGTGTTCCTGAATCTGCGGGCGCTGAGAGACCGTTTCGCAGAGCGGTTGATCTACGTGGTCTTCTCTGAACAGCAGCTAGAGGAAAGCCGCCGCGAACCGGAGATTGCCGAATTCTGTGAGTTGTTCGCCCACCGCACTCTATTCCTGGGCCCTTTGAATGACGCCGATGCCCGGCGGGTCATCAGGGCCTTCGCCCGCGAGGAGGAAGTCGAATTCAGCGCGGAGGATGAGGACTTCGTCATAGCACAGGCGGGAGGGCATCCAGGTTTGCTGCGAGCGGTATGCCACGTCCTGACTCAAGCAGGAAGCGATCCTCCGACCTACAAGCTAGTCCGTAAGCGACTGGATAGCGACCACAACGTGCGCGGGGAATGCGCCAAGCTGTGGAACGACCTATCGCCTGTGGAACAGGATGCCCTGATCGCTTTCGTGGATCGGGGTCGGGCGGGCCTGGAGGCCTGGCCGCCGGAAGTGGAGCAGGGATTACGGCGAAAAGGCATCCTGGTGGCGGGGAGGAAGGACCAACTGCGGGTCTTAGGTGCGCTGTTTGAGGGGTTTGCCCGCCGGCAAAAGCGGGTAAAAGCGAAGAAGGGGCCACCGGGAGTGTGGGTGGACGTAGATGCCGGGGACGTGTGGGTGGATGGGAAGCTAACCCCCACGCTCACCGATTTGGAGTACCGCCTGTTGCTCCTGTTGTACGGTCGCCTGGGAAAGCTATGCGATAAGTATCAAATCGTCGAGTCGGTGTGGGGCGAGGAGTACATTGACGAGGTGGACGACGCCCGCATTGACAAGCTGGTGAGCCGCCTGCGGCGGAAGATCGAGCCCAATCCCGGCGAGCCCCGTTATCTAATTACCGTGCGTGGCCGCGGCTACAAGCTGATCAGCGGGTGATCCATAACGTAACGGTCAGCGTCCCGTCGGATGGCGGTCATGAAAACAGCGCCGGCTGATGGTAAGATGGGGGCGATTGATTGGCCCGATGGTCACATTATCAGCCCAAAAACTGAAGGAGGCTAGAAAATGGCAACATTGTTGGAAAAAGTAGGCACGTTGATCTCGGCGAACCTGCACGCCTTACTCGATAAGGCTCTACAATCGAACTCGCTGGCCGTGATTGACGAGTACATCCGCCAGGTAGAGGATAACCTGGAGGATCTGGAGGACGCGGCGGCCACGGTTGGCGGACAGGTGAAGACCCTGAAGCGCAAGATGGAGGAATTCGAGGCCAAAGCCGCCGAGCTCGACCGCAACATAGACATCTTCCTGAAACAGGGCAAAGAAGACCTGGCCGTAGCCGCGCAGAGCAAGCTCAACTCCACCCAGCGCCTGGCTAAGCAGTACAGAGAGCAGTTCGAGCGGCAGCAGACCGAGTACCAGAAGCTGCTGGACGCCAAGCTCAAGCTGGAGGCCAAGCTGACCACCATCAAGCAGGAGCGCCAGGAGTTACAGGCCCTGCTGGATCTGGCCAAGGCCAAGGAGATCACGGGCAAGACCATAGAGTCGCTGGACGACCTGGTGGGTACCGGTGACACGGACGTGGCGCGCATGGCCGAGTCCATCCGCGCCCGGCTGGACAAGGCATCGGCCCGCGCGGAGATGCGTGCCTCTCGCCTGGAAGAGCAGATGGACCAGGTGCTGGAGACCGAGCAGCTCAAGCTCCAGCTCGAAGAGCGCAAGAAGCGCCTGGGGCTGACCTCGGACTCCGAGCAGTAACGAATCAGGTGCCCGGCACTTAAAAAGTGCCGGGCACCGTCACGGGGCAAGGGCGGCTGTCTGTGGGTCTTGATAGCCTGGTTCACCTGGCCCTTTGGCCTGCTGGCCTATTTCCTGACGTTCACCAAAGGCGACCCGGCGAAGATGTGCGTCAGTGGCAAACCGGGCTATCGCGGCTGCAACCTTGTCAATGCACGCTATGACCAGCAGAGATTGTAGTCTGACCCGCAGCCTGTGGTGGAGTTGGACAGGAATGTCCGACCTACGAAACTTTGTAAGAGGGAGATGGGGCATAAATGAAAATGGATAGAACCCGATTGATCTTCTTCGTCATCATCGGCGTGGCCTTGCTGGTCGTGGTCTGCGGCCTGGCGATCAGCCTGCTGCCCCGCATCACAGGCTCGCTGGGACCAGCGCCCACGCC
>Ga0164311_10000710_pt1 | contig 15160 bp, 10 predicted proteins | sample GuaBasSedimGuay2_FD_121796 | JGI IMG/M metagenome (GOLD analysis project Ga0164311, IMG submission 121796) | Subseafloor sediment microbial communities from Guaymas Basin, Gulf of California, Mexico - Guay2, Core 4569-9, 9-12 cm | ecosystem: Environmental > Aquatic > Marine > Hydrothermal vents...
AATTAAAACAGGGATCATATTCAATTTTTTTTCTTTTGCCGTTTTATAAAGCCCCACTATAAAAGCCAGGCTTAACAGGGAAGAGAGTATCAGGCCTGCTGTAAAAATGTATTGGGTATTTGTTCCTATCGCTCCCAGTTCACTCACCAGATTTGTTAAATGGCTATAATTCTCAGTCATTGATCCACATAGAAATAGTGTTATCCAAAACACCAATGGAGTAATAATCCCTGCGTATAGAAATACATTATTTCTCATAGTTCCACAATTCAAGCAGTTCAACTGATTTAACTGATTCAACCGACTTTGTCCACCGTAGCATATGCCATCGCTAAAGCTATGGCGTCACGTAGTTTGCGAAGGTGGATTCAACTAAACACTCAGTGTTTCCCCTTCCGATTTCGCAATCACAACTGCGGCACAGCTATCGCTCCATACATTGGTACAGGTGCGGAACATGTCAAGTATGCGGTCGACAGCCAGGATCAGGCCGACCCCTTCAAGAGGAAGACCGACGGCCGTCAGGATGACTGTGATCATGACCAGTCCGGCCATGGGAATAGCAGCCGCGCCTATGGAAGCCAGCAGGGCTGTAAGTACGATAACTCCCTGCTGCACCAAACTAAGCTCTACACCATAAGCCTGCGCAATAAATATAGCTGCAACGCACTCGTAAAGCGCAGTACCATCCATATTGATGGTGGCCCCGAGTGGAAGGGTAAAGCTTGAGATCTTATTTGACACACCGGATCTTTTCTCCACTGCCGTGATGGTCAATGGCAATGTTGCTCCGGAGGAAGAAGTTGAAAAGGCAGTCAATAAAGGTGTCGACATATTTTTCATATGCCTGAAGGGTTTTACCTTTCCTATAAATTTCACTATCAGAGGAAGGGTGACAAAGAAATGTATGGCAAGGGCGAGGATCACCGTTCCCATGTACAGGCTCATTCGTGATGCCAGCCCCATGAGATCATCCTGCTCTGAAACTACTTTTGCCACAATACCAAATATCCCCAGTGGGGTGAAACGGATCACAAACATGGTGATCTTCATCATCACCTCGAAAATGGCGTTGAATGCTTTCTTAAGCACCTCCCTGTTTTCATTACCGGCCCTGGTCACAAAGAAGCCAAAGAGGACAGCGAAGAATATAATGGCCAGCATATCATTATTATTGAATGCCTGGAATATATTTTGCGGAATCATCTCGATCAGTGTTTCACCAAGTGTACGATGGGTATCTGCGAGCCCTTCTACCTTATGACTGAAATTAAGATCGGCACCTACTCCGGGGCGAATGATATTGACCAGAATCTGACCGGTAATTATGGCCATTAAACTGGTTAGGACATAATAGCTGATGGTTTTCAGACCAAGCCTTCCCAGGTTGGATCCGCTTCCGATATTGGCTATTCCCGATATCAGAGAGCTAATGATCAGAGGAATAATGAGCATCTTCAGTGCCCTGAGAAAGACATCTCCCATCCATGAAACATAGCTTACGGCCTTTTCATCAAAGATTAGGCCGTAGATAATAGCTAAGATCAGTGCAATCAGGATCTGCCAGTGGAGGGGTATTTTCTTCATAATTCTTGAATAAGCGATAAAAATAAGAAATTTTTCACTGGAGACCTGGCAGGTCGGGGACCTGCCAGGTCTCCTAAAGGCATAAATTGTGTATTTTTACGTGTTAAACTATATATTTAGGTCGCTATGAAGGTATTACACCTGATCTTTTTACTATTATTATTCTTCTCCCTGAGCTTGCAGGCTCAGTATACAAATGTTCTTATTGACGACGAAGGAAGCTGGACCCAGCCGGAGGAGCCATCTATTATGATAAATCCAAAAAACACGGATCATATGGTTGGAGCTGCCAATATTGATAATATCTATTATTCTACTGACGCAGGCCATACATGGACAACAGCTTCATTAAGTTCTTCTTATGGTGTATGGGGTGACCCTGTCATCATTGTGGATACTGCCGGGGCATGGTACTTCTTTCACCTTTCAAATCCTCCCACAGGGGGAAACTGGATCGACCGTATTGTATGTCAGAAGAAAGATACAATAGGAGGAACCTGGAACAATGGCACATATATGGGCCTGGATGGTACAAAAGCACAGGACAAAGAATGGGCTGTTGTTGATATTACGAATAACAATATCTACGTAACCTGGACACAATTCGACGACTATGGAAGCTCCAGTCCGGATGACAAGAGCGACATCCACTTCTCGCGCTCCTACGACGGAGGGGATACCTGGAGTGAGGCCCTGCGAATAAACAAGGTTTCAGGCGATTGTATCGATGACGATAATACTACAGAGGGTGCTGTTCCGGCAGTAGGTCCCGATGGCGAGATCTATGTAGCATGGGCAGGTCCGGAAGGCCTTGTCTTCGACCGCTCTCTCGACCAGGGCTCTACCTGGCTGGAAGAAGATATATACATTGGGCCCTTCCCGGATGGTTGGGCATATGATATTCCCGGTATCAGCCGCTGTAATGGCTTACCTGTTACCAAATGCGATCTTAGTGGCGGGGAAAACCATGGTACGATTTACGTGAATTGGACCGACCAGCGTAATGGAACCGACGACACCGATGTATGGCTATGCAAATCTACGGATGGCGGAAACACCTGGAGTGAGGCTAAAAGAGTAAATGACGATCCTCCCGGAAAACAACAGTTCTTTACCTGGATGGATGTAGATCAGACAACTGGCCACCTCTGGTTTGTATGGTACGACAGAAGAGCTTACGATGACAACAATACCGATGTGTATATGGCGGTTTCGCGTGATGGAGGAGAAACAATCACAAACTTCAAGGTTAGCGAATCCCCCTTCCTCCCTTTTGCATCAACTTTTTTTGGTGATTATACAAACATATCGGCATACAATAATGTGGTAAGACCGATCTGGGCCAGGATGGAAGGCAGCGACCTCAGCATCTGGACAGCCATTGTTGATTCCGATTTTGGTATCGAAGAAGAAGCACCATCATTGCTTAGCCTGGAACAAAACTATCCGAACCCCTTCAAAGAAAGCACTGTGATCTCCTTCAAATTGAAGCAGCCGGGCATGATCAGCCTCAGAGTTTACGATGTTTATGGCAGGGTGGTAGCCTCCATCCATGATCACGATTATGTAATTGCAGGCAAGCATACAAGGGTCTTCGATCCGCACGAACATGATATCTCTCCAGGGACATATTACTTCTCACTGGAGAGCAACAGGGCAGCCATGAAGAAAAAAATGATATTTGTTAAATAGTTTCTGCAACGAATGAAAAACTGTCTTGTCTGTATTTGATAAGGTATTTAGATCAATCTTCAGGCAGATTTTTTATATTATTGCAAAAGCAAAAAAACAGAACGATGAATAAAGAATTCAAGGAGATCATAGCCCAGATCAGGGCATTCCCCTTTCCGGAAGGCATTGGTGACATGACCATAGATGAGCTTTCAAAGAAAACTGCTATTCCGGCGGACTTGATCTATAAATACGTTCAGGATGAAAAGGATCTGATCAGGCATGTGTTGAAATTTGAGAGAGAGAGCTTTAAGGTGATCTTTGATGTACATAATTTCGAAGGGGTGAATGCCATTGATATTCTGCTTACCGTAAGCAAGGAGATCGCCACCAAATTCAGGAATGTGAGCCCCGGCATTACTTTCGATCTGAAAACCAAGTACCCGGATGTCTACAAAAGGCACTTTAAATCCCGCCTGGATTTTATTTTTGGCAAGATCAAGATCAACCTGCATAAAGGGATCTCCCAGGGCATATATCGTGATGACCTCAGCATTGAGCTTGTTGCCCGTCTGTATCTCAGCAGGCTTATCGACCTTCATAACCCGGATTGGTTTCCACCGGAAGAGTTCAACTTTGATACCTTATTTGAAGCCATGTTCGAGAGCCATATCAGGAGTATTGCCAATGAGGAAGGCCTGAAATACTGGGAGAAGAAGAAAAAGATCTTTAAAAAAGAATTAAAGAAAGAAGATTTACAATAAAATGCCCGGTCAAGCGTCATTATAATTATCCCGAAGGATAAAAACTATATTTCGTAATGAAAAACACCTTATACGCGTTCATGGCAATGGTTTGCCTGATCGGGTTTTTGAGCAAAAGCGCATCAAGCCAGACTGAATATCGTTTCACTTTACAGGAAGCCCTCGAATTTGCTTATGAGAACAATTATGATATCCTGAGCTCATACAAGGATATTGAAGCAGCCGAGCAGCAGGTCAAAGAATATATGGCCATCGGCTTCCCCCAGATCAATGCCGGAATCAACTACACAGATTATATTGCCTTGCCCACCATGATAATCCCCCCGGGAACTTTTGGTCCGGATGATCCGGGTTCGGAAGTACAATTTGGAACCAAGTATAACATGTCAGCCGATGCTACTGCTTCGCAGTTGGTATTCGATGGAAAATACATTGTAGGGGTAGCGGCTTCCAAACGTTTTCTGGAAAAAAGCGAGCAGCAGTTCATCAAAAATAAGCTGGATATGTACGAAGCTGTATCAGCAGCCTATTACAGGGTGCTGGTAGCCGAAGACACCAAAAAAATCCTCGACAGCACCATGAACTACATGGAGGATATGCTGTATGAAACCAGGATCACTTATGAAGCAGGCTTCGCAGAAGAAACTGATGTAGACCAGCTTCAACTGATCGTTTCCGACCTGGAGGCCAATATTATCCTGACCGAAACCCAGGTACAGATCGCTTATGCATATCTGAATTTCCTGTGCGGGCTGAAGATCGACGACAGAGTGGTGGTTATCGATGAGCTGAATACCCTGCTTGATCAGATCAATTATTCAGCATTGCTCAATGATCCCTTCAACTACGAAAATAACATCGACTACCGCCTGCTCATGACGCAGCAGCAAATCGCTCAGCTACAGCTTAAACTTGAGAAATCGGAGTACCTGCCATCCATCTCTGCTCTTCTGAATGTTCAAACCCAGGCTCAGCGACCAAGCTTTAGCTTTTTCGATACCGGGCAGAAATGGTATGGATCCTCGTTCTGGGGGGTTGAAATGAGCGTCCCTATCTGGAGCAGCGGGATCCGCAACGCCAGGGTACAGCAGGCCAGGATCAACATTGACAAGCTGAATATTGCAAACGAACAAATGAGGACAGGCCTCACCATACAGGTACGCACTGCCCAGGCGGAGTTCAACAACGCCTACCTGATTATGATGAATAAATCACTGGCCATGAACACAGCCGAGAAGATACTCAGGATCACGAGTGAGAAGTATAAGGAAGGGATCTCGACCAGCCTCGACCTGCTACAAGCCAATAATCAATTTCTGACCAACACATCGGACTATATCCTTGCCATGCAGAGGGTACTGATCAAGAAACTGACCCTCGAGAAATTAATGTATAGTGAACTCGGAAATTAAGCCTGGAAAAACAGGATATTAAAGTATATCGCAACACCCATAGAATGAAAAAAATTCTTTCCATAGCCCTTATCATCCTTATCGCAGCATCATGCGGGCCTGCTAAAGAGGATGGATCTGTTAAAGAACAGATCAAAACCTATAAAGATGAGGTTAGCCAGTTGAACATTAAGATCAGGGAGCTGGAACAACAGCTGCTTGAATCAGGTGAGGCTGCAGAGGGATATCTCACACCCGTAACAGTACGTGAGCTCATTGAGGAGCCTTTCACGCATTATTTCCAGGTAAGCGGCAATGTTGATGCTGTTGATAAAGCCTATATCAGTCCGGAGATAAACGGGCAGATCAAACAGGTGTTTGTGAGAGAAGGTGAATATGTTAAGAAAGGGCAGCTGCTCGCCAAGCTCAATACCAGCATCACTGAAAATACGATTGAGGAGGTTAAGACACAGCTCGAACTGGCAAAAACCCTTTACGAGAAGCAGAAACAACTCTGGGAAAAGAACATTGGTTCAGAGGTACAGTACCTGCAGGCAAAAAATAATAAAGAAGCCATGGAAAACAAGCTGCAAACCCTGAAGGCTCAGCTCGACATGGCTTATATCAAATCGCCCATCGAGGGTATTGTAGATGTTATCGATATTGAAGAAGGAGAGCTGGCCATGCCCGGCATCCAGCTCATGCAGGTGGTAAACCTGAACAAGATGAAGATCCTGGCTGAAGTATCAGAAAAATACCTCCCCGTGATCCAAAAAGGAGATATGGTAGAAGTACGTTTCCCGACATATCCGGAAATTGAACTAAACGTAGCTGTTCTCAGAACCGGGAATGTTATAAACCTGGGCAACAGGACCTTCCCTGTTGAACTCAGGATCGATAATATCGAAGAGAAATTCAAACCTAATATCCTGGCACTGCTGACCTTCCTCGATTTCAACAAGGAAGATGCATTGGTGATTCCTTCCATCATTATCAAAAAAGATATCCGGGGTGAATATGTCTACATTACCAGGGAGCATGAAGAAGCGCAGCATGCCAAGAAGGTTTATATAACTACCGGAAGGTCATACAATGATGAGACCCTGGTGTTAGAAGGTCTCAATGCAGGTGATAAAGTTATTATCGAAGGATACTCATTGGTTACCGATGGTACCGAAGTAAATGTAATGTAAATGGAGATCAAGGAAAAAGAAGTTATCCGGGAGTTTAAACTCAGTACATGGGCGCTGAGGAACAAGAATACTGTGTTCCTGATGATGTTCATCCTGCTGGGCTTTGGTTTCTATTCTTACCGTTCCCTCCCCAAGGAATTATTCCCCGACCTGGTATGGCCTACCATTTATGTGCAAACCATATATCCGGGTAACCCACCGCTCGACATAGAGAACCTGATTACACGTCCCCTGGAGAAAGAAATAGAATCTGCCAAGGGTGTAAAGGAGATCCGCTCCACCTCCACCCAGGATATTTCCGCCATATTCGTGGAATTCAATACCACGATAAGCATCGAAAATGCCCTTCAGGAAGTAAAAGATGCGGTTGATAAAGCCAAGAGTGAACTGCCCGACAACCTGCTTGACGATCCCACGGTGATCGATATTGATTTTTCGGAATTCCCCATCATGAACATCAACTTATCCGGGGATTTCAGCATCAACGAGCTAAAGGGCTATGCAGAAATGCTCGAAGATGAGATCGAGCGCGTGCCGGAGATCTCCAAGGTAGATATTACCGGTATTAACGAAAGGGAAGTGCAGATCAATGTGGATATGCACAAGCTGAATGTATTTGAGCTCAGCTTCACCGATATCGAAAATGCCGTTGCCTTTGAGAACATATCCATGTCCGGTGGAGAGATCAAGCTGGGAAGCAGTCGCCGGTCCGTCAGGATCGTTGGTGAATTCACCGATCCTGAACAGATCAAGGATATCATCGTTAAGCATGAAAATAATAACATCGTGTATATGCGCGATGTGGCCGATGTAGTATATGGCTTTGAGGAACCCAGAAGCTATACACGTCTTGGCAAGCAAGCTGTGGTTTCCTTGCAGGTGATCAAGAAAAGTGGTGAAAACCTGCTCAATGCCACCGATATGGTGTTCGAGATCGTCGACAGGGCCATAGAAACAAAAGCCCTTCCACCAAAACTGAACATCGTATATACGAACGACCAGTCGGAGATGGTCCGCGATCAGCTCAGCAACCTGGAAAACAGCATGATCATGGGTGTGATCTTCGTGATCCTGGTACTCTTCTTTTTCCTGGGAACCAGAAACTCCCTTTTTGTGGGCTTTGCCATTCCTATGTCGATGTTCCTTTCCTTTATGATCCTTGGCCTCATGGGGTCACGGATCAACATGATCGTATTATTCTCATTGATTCTTGCACTGGGTATGCTGGTGGATAATGCCATTGTGGTGGTTGAAAATATTTATCGCTTTGTAGATCGTGGCTACACTAAATTTGAAGCCGCAAAGCAAGCCGTTGGAGAGATAGCTTTACCCATTATTACCTCAACTGCCACCACCCTGGCGGCCTTTGTTCCCTTGCTATTCTGGGACAGTATCATGGGGGAGTTCATGAAATACCTCCCTACCACCCTCATCATTGTACTTTCATCTTCACTTTTCGTAGCACTGATGATCATACCCGTGATCTCGTCAACTTTCATCAAAGCCGGTGACCAAAATCCCAGGCCCAATCGTAAAAAATCGCTGATCATGGTCGGCGTCCTGGTGGTGCTGTCGGCTCTTTTTTACCTGGGCGGGATGAACAGCCTGGGTACCCTGAGTGCAGCATTTGCAATCATCGGGGTTCTGAATATTTTTGTGTTAAGCCAGGCTGCACGATGGTTCCAGGAAGTATTCCTGGTTAAGCTTGAAAACGCTTACCTGAAGTTTATCACTTTCGCACTTCGCAAAAGAAATCCCTTTTATTTCATCGGGGGCACCCTGGTATTGCTCTTCCTGACCATGAACTTATATTTCGGGAGCAATCCCAATGTGGTTAACTTCCCGTCGAGCGATCCAAAATATATCAACATTCTGGCCGATCTTCCGATCGGGACTGACATTACCGCTACCAATGCCTTTATGGAAGGATTGGAAGATGATGTCTTTGACATACTCGAACCACATGATGATGTGATCAAATCGGTATTGACTACCGTTGGTGCCGGGGCCAGGCTGGAAGATGATGTTAACGACCTTTCGGAGAAAATGTTCAGGGGCCTGATCACTATTTCCTTTATCGAGTATGAACTCAGGCAGGGTGTAAACACCGGTGATATACTCAGCGAGTTAAGCAATAAGCTCCTGGGCAGGTACCCCGGGGTGGAGATGACCATAGAAAAGCAAAATGAAGGTCCTCCGGCAGGAAAACCCATCAACCTGGAGATCATCGGACGGGACTTCGATCAGCTCACCTATCTGGCCGATACCATTCAGGCCTATCTGAACAGCGCCAAGATTGACGGAATCGAAGGTCTTAAGATCGACCTTGAGATGGATAAACCGGAGATCATTATCGACATTGATCGTGATAAAGCCAGGCGATTTGGCTTGTCTACAGCACAGATAGCCTCTACCATACGTACCGCCCTTTTTGGTAAAGAGGTGTCAACATTTAAGGTTGGTGAGGACGAATATCCCATTCAGCTCCGGCTGAAGGAAGAGTACCGTTATAACATTCCGGCACTGCTTAACCAGATGATCACATTCAGAAGTCCTTCTTCAGGTAAGATTGCTCAGGTGCCTATCTCATCGGTAGCCCGCATCCATTATACAACAACCTATGGTTCGGTGAAAAGAAAGGATCTTGAAAGAGCTGTAACCATTTACTCCAACGTAGTTGAAGGCAATAATGCCACCAAGATAAATGATCAACTCAAATCCATGATGGCATACTTCAATATGCCTCCGGGCTATACCTACAAATTCACCGGTGAACAGGAAGAGCAGGAGGAGTCATCAGCTTTTCTCTTCAGTGCTTTGCTGATTGCAATATGCCTGATTACCATTATCCTGGTTACCCAGTTTAACTCTATTGTTAAGCCGGCCATCATCATCCTGAGTGTTATCTTCAGCACCATTGGTGTGTTCCTTGGCCTGATGATCAGCAATGCCGACTTTGTTGTAATCATGACAGGTATAGGGATCGTTGCGCTGGCAGGTGTGGTGGTAAACAACGCCATTGTCCTGATCGACTATATCGACCTGCTGAAACGACGCAGAAGGAAGGAACTGGGTTTGAGTTCCAGTGCTCCTCTGTCGATGGAAGACTCTTTGCAATGTATAGTGGATGCAGGAAAGACCAGGCTAAGGCCCGTTTTGCTTACGGCCATCACAACCATATTGGGATTGTTTCCGCTTGCCATCGGGATGAATATCGATTTCGCTTCATTTCTGGAAACCTTCGACGGACATTTGTACTGGGGAGGCGATAATGTTGCCTTCTGGGGACCCATCTCCTGGACGATCATTTATGGTTTAACATTTGCCACCTTCCTAACCCTTGTTATTGTTCCGGCACTGTATTACGTGCTGTACCTCGGCAAGATAAAACTGTTCACCCCACGCACGAAAAAGCATTAATCATGGCTTAGGAGCTTGTTTTCCTTACACATGCAACCATTTCACCCATTTCTTTGTCTAAGTATTTAATGCAATTATTGTTCTTTTACATAGGTAGAGAATCATAATGCAATGACATAAGCGCGCAATGTTAAAACCAAAAAATCCGGATTTAAATGCCTATCGAGTAAATATTTCCTTAACTTTACTTTGATAAATTGTATCTGCCTGACGCCTAAGTGTGTCACGGTCAGGGTTTTAACATATTTTAGCCGATGCGAAAGTATCGTGCTTATTATGTCGTATGCATTTTGATGATAACTTCATAGAACGATGTCTGGATAACGACTCCAAAGCACAGGGGGAGTTATACAAGCATTTTGCGCCCAAAATGTTCGGTATCTGTCTGCGTTACGCTAAGAACCAGATGGAAGCTGAGGACGTTCTGCAGGAAGGTTTCATCAAGGTTTTCAGGTATTTAAAGGATTATAGAAGCGAAGGATCGCTGGAAGGCTGGATTCGCAGAACAATGGTAAATACGGCCATTAATTTCTATAAGAAAAAGACCAAATACCAGAAAGAGATAAGCCTTGACCAAACTGAACCCATCAGTTATGAAGAGGAAAGCGCCATTGATAAGCTTTCTGCCAGAGAGTTGCTGGATGTGATCCGGGAGCTACCAGATGGTTATCGTATGGTTTTCAACCTGAATGTGATAGAAGGATATACGCATAAGGAGATCGGCGAGATGCTGAAGATTTCTGAGAATACCTCCAAGTCGCAATTATCGCGGGCAAGAGGAGTTCTTCAGAATAAACTAAAAAACAAACTGAAAGGTGTCTGAAGAAAGTAAATATTTAGATCAGCTTTTTCAGAGCAAGTTTGCTGCTTTTGAAACTGAGCCCCCTGTTGCGGTATGGGACAATGTCCATGCTGAACTGCACGGTAAAGGCGGAGGTTCCATCAATCCGATAAATCTTGCTGTACTTGCCGCACTCATCATGATCTCCGGACTGCTTGGATATAGTATCATCACTAATTCTTCAAGCACCCCCAATAGCAATATGGTAGTTGATGGCCAGACAGCCATCCTTTTCCAGGAGCCGGTGCTGCTGCAGCCGGAAGCTCTTGAGCTGCCTGCTGTCATTGAAAACCGCCTGGCCGCTGAACCACAGAAGCAATATTCGAGCTTCCTTCCTGCTACACAGGAAAATTCCAACGATGAGATAGAAGAAGCACCGGAATCACAGAATCCTCACAACACATTGCACGCTTATTATGTTGAAACAACCTTCGGTGATGCTTTTTCAGAAAAAGCCAGGATTGCCAGGCTCAGGGCCAGGAGATCCAACGGCCTTTACTCATCATTGAACCTGAATGCAACTGATATCAGAATCCGCACAAACGAATATAACCCAAGGTTTGCCGGCGTGAACAATGGTGAACGCAGGTATAACAGGAGGGCCTCATGGCAAATGGGCGTTTACTTCACCCCTGAAGTGATCTTCTATCCCGATGATTCCATTCCTAACCAGAAGGCATATACTTTCGAAGTTATTGGAAAATGGGTGAAAAACGACTTCTTCGTTGAATCAGGCCTTGGCCTGTCATTCTCATCCGATGATGGTAAGTATGCCATCGACTACGAAAAATTCCTCGGATCTTATGACGATGTGTACAACGTAACCTTCGACACTACAGAAAGCGGAGCACTAGTTCCCATCTATCACACCAATATTGTGGACGTTTACGACTCGGTGAGCGAATATAAGGTTGAGCAGACTGAGAACAAGTATACTTATCTGCAGATTCCGGTTTACATTGGTTTCCAGAAAGAAGTGAACCGCTTCGGATGGTTTATCAAGGGCGGACCTATCTTATCGATACTGATGAATGAGAACATTCCGACACCGGATGCAGGCAACGACAGGATCGTGAAAATCGACCAGCAGATGCCTGGCAGGGTAAATGCCCTCTGGCAGCTGGGCTTCAGCGCCGGCTTCACCTACCAGCTTTCACGTAAGGTGAGCATCGCTGTGGAACCAACATTTAAATACTATTTGAACTCTCAATATCAACGCAAGTATATTACTACCCGTCATCCTTATTCCGTTGGTTTAAGGACCGGGCTATTGTTTAATCTTTAATGAACCAGACAATGCAACATTCTGACCCTCGCAAAAGATTGCATTTCAGGCAAGCCCCATGGCAACGCAAGTTGTTGATGAAAAGGGTGCTGTTGCCTCTAATAATGCTATTTATTATCTCCATCACCACTACTTTCGCCCAGACTGAAATGAACTATCTGTACCTCTCAGGCCAGATCGTCAATTCAGAGAACGGGGCGCCCATTGCTGACCAGGAGGTGTTCATACAAACAGATGTTGCTACCGGCGGGGGAATGAGCAATGCTCATGTCAGGTACACAGATGATAACGGGTTCTTTTACGATACCCTCTGCACTACAGCAGAAAAAGGTTCATTACTGATATATGCGTTTGATGTTAATGAAGTAAAACAAGAGACCAGAGAGTATTTCCGTTTCAGGTGGGAAAATACATACCACTGTAATATGGAGCTGCCGATCTTTACGCATGCTTCGAGTGATTTCCAGGCCAATTTTTTTCCAAGCCCCGATACAGTCCTTCCCAACAACATGGCTTATAATTTCAATGATGTATCCACAGGATTCGGCATTGTAAGCTGGTACTGGAACTTTGGTGATGGTTCTTCCTCCATGGAACAAAATCCAAAACACACCTATGCAGAACCAGGTGTTTATGATGTTACCCTTACTATTTCCACCGAGCACCTGGCCAGTGATATGTTCACCAGTGCCATCGTAAAGAAGATCAGGGTGGGTATGAAAGATTATTATCATTTTGGAGGCCATGCCTTCGCCGGATATTTCCCGGTAGATATTGGCAACGCTTATCTGTACCAGATCATAGAGGATGACTTCATCCCCATCGACACTACCGTATTCGATCAATACGGTTATTATATGTTTCCTCAGCTTATTGAAGGAAATTACAAAGTAAAGACTTTCCCTTCACCACTTTCTTCCCAGGCCGGTGCATACCTGCCAACATATTTTGGCAACTCATTGCTCTGGACCAAAGCCCAGACTATTAAGTTGAATGCAACCGCATGGGAATATGATATCAGCATGGTGGAAAACTATGATTACAATACAGGCGGTGGTGTTATCGATGGCATTGTTTTCCTTGAAGGGAAAAGTATTGTTGTCGAAGATGTCGAGGTCATCCTTTTTAACGAAGCCGACAATTGCCTGACTTATATTAAATCCGATAAAGGCGGAAACTTTCAGTTCATGGAATTGGCATACGGAACCTACAGGGTACTGGCAGATGTGCCGGGGAAATACACCTATCCGACCAGCATCACTTTATCTGAAAGCAACCCCACTATTGAGAACATCGACCTGATCGTCTACGATGAAGACATTGCCCACGGGATAGGAGATGATGTTGTTACCATGCTTACGGGACTTGGTGACCCATATCCCAATCCGGCCAGCACATATGTGAACTTTGAGTTTAACCTGCTGGAAAGGGGACAGATCCAGGTATTCGTCCTGAACCAGGGCGGCCAGGTCGTAGATAAATACAACGGCCATCACCATGCAGGAGATAACAAGGTACAGATGAACACCTCTAATCTTGCTTCAGGGATGTATAAGCTGATGGTTCTGTTTGGTAATGAAAAACATATTAAGTCCTTTATAAAAATTAACTAAAGGCTGATAACCCATAGGAAAAGGCATCCCGTAATGTTTTTCGGGGTGCCTTTTTTTTACACACAGAGAAAAAACCGCTCAGGTATGCAGCTATTCGTATACCACAGGCAACCTTTGTTTTGGGGATGAGTCTTAAAAACAGTTGAGTTTTTTGATGGTTCCAGACCAGGAAATATTAGAAGGCTGCAAATCAGGAGAAAGACATGCTTTCGGTTTGTTGTATAAAAAGTATGCATCCACCATGCTGGGTATTTGTATGCGATATTGCAAACGGAAGGAGGAGGCTGAAGATGTGCTTCATGAAGGTTTCATCAAAGTATTCTCCAACGTGTCGAAATTCAGGGGAGATGGTTCTTTTGAAGGATGGATCAAGCGCATTATGATAAACACATCATTGAGCTATTACCACGCCAACCTGAAGCATTATTTCCAGTCGGGTGTTGAAGAAATTGCAGACCTGACCGTAGGTAATGAAGATGAAGGCATTTATAGCAATGCTCCTGCAAGATCTGAGCTCCTGGGCCTTATTCAAGACCTGCCTGATGGCTATCGCTTTGTGTTTAATATGTTCGTATTCGAAGATTTTTCACATAAAGAGATCGCAGCAGAACTCGGTATTTCCGTGAACACTTCAAAATCACAGCTGGCAAAGGCGCGACGACGCTTGCAGAAAAAGCTTGATGAAGACTATAACTTAAAACCCAATATCCGTTCGAAATGAAAAAAGAACGAAAACATAATCTTGATAAGCTCTTCCTGGAATCTCTCGGGGGGCATCAGGTAGAGCCTTCACCGGGTATCTGGGAATCGCTGTTATCCTATATCCCTTCAGGTGGAAACAGGGGGCTGTTCCTTTTCCTGGCCTCAGGCATCCTGATCGGGGCGTTTGCCGTTTTCATGCATTCTACCCTGATACCGGATCCGGAAGGATACAGCGAAAGCAATATTACCCATACACAAGAAGTTGCAGCAGAAATCGAAATTGCGCAAGCAGAAAAAACTCAACTCAATAATGAAACTGTAGCCGATCAAAGCGATCCATCATCAGGCACTACTTCATCCCTGGGCTTTGCACCGGAACAAGCCATCAGCTCTCCATCGGATGAAAGTGAAGCTGAATTTGAGAATCCCATATTTGTGAATCAGGAGAATCTCGCAAAAGACGATTTTAGCCATGGATTCATCTCTTATGTCGTCATCCCGGAAGCCGAAATGATCAGCAATCCAATCGAAATAAACACAACTTTAGAAAGCAGGGAATCACAGCTTCGTGAAAGCCCTGATCCCGTCTTCGATCTTAATGTCAGGGACAGCTACGCCAAAAAGGCTGACGTTCTCTTTGGAGCAGCCTTCAGTCCGGCGGTGAACATCTTCCCCGACGGGCAAAACCGCAAC
>Ga0164311_10000711_pt1 | contig 15152 bp, 16 predicted proteins | sample GuaBasSedimGuay2_FD_121796 | JGI IMG/M metagenome (GOLD analysis project Ga0164311, IMG submission 121796) | Subseafloor sediment microbial communities from Guaymas Basin, Gulf of California, Mexico - Guay2, Core 4569-9, 9-12 cm | ecosystem: Environmental > Aquatic > Marine > Hydrothermal vents...
CATAGGTTTAGCGAACGTTATCAACGTATACGATCCCTCCCTCGTAACCCTTGGCGGCTCGGTAGTTCTAAAAAATGTAGAGCTCGTGTTAAAGCCTATACGCGACTGTGTTGAAGATTACGTAATTAACAGGCTCCCCAGAATGGAGGTAACTTCCCTGGGCGACGATATAGTGCTTTATGGTGCAGTGGGAGCGGTTATCGAGAATATAATGGCCAAACCCGAGGATTGAGCTTAGGACTCCCTCCAGCATAACCATTTGTGGGTCTCTAAGAAAGATTTATATTTACATGTTATTTACATGTAAACCGATGCGTCATGTCTCCACTTATAAGAGCTCCTCCGGAATGGGGTATAAAGCCGGTTCCTAAAGAGAAACGAATTCTTAGAACCATCGATATAGCAGTCCTGTGGTCTAGCCTAGGTGTCGGATTGCTGGTAATGCAGGCTGGAGCGCTACTAGTCCAATGGCTTGGCTTGGGCATAGTAGAGGCACTTATTGTAACGTTTGTAGGCTCTATAATAGGCTCATTAGTTCTCGCAGCAGCAGGCATTATAGGTAGCAAGTATGGAGTCCCTACAATGGTTAGTCTCCGGCCAATACTAGGCATTAAAGGGACATACCTGCCTACAATACTCAACGTTATACAGCTCATTGGCTGGACTACCTTTGAAATAATTATAATGGGTGAAGCTGCCACAGCCTTAACCGGCGAAATAGCTGGTCCTTATACTAAGTACGTCTGGATGACGGTCTTCGCGGTGTGGTGCCTTCTCCTAGCAATTTGTGGACCTCTAGCTGTCGTACGTCAGTGGCTGGAAAAGTTTGCTATATGGCTTGTATACCTGTCCTCAGCATGGATAACGTTCAACATAATTCAGACTGGCGTTCCCCTATCTTCAAGCACCTCAAACCTTGCTGCAATACTGCTCGGATTGGATCTAGTCATAGCCATGCCTATTTCATGGATGCCTCTAATATCTGATTACAATAGGTTTGCTGAACATCCACGTAAGGGCTTTATTGGAACATTTGTCAGCTACACTATAGCGAATACATGGTTTTACGGCATGGGTGCAGCCTTAGCTTTACTATATCCTCAAGAAAGCATCGTATATAGCATTGCATTGCTAATGCTCGGAGGATTAGCTATCTTAGGAATACTCGTTGACGAAACCGACAATGCATTTGCTGACATATACTCCTCAGCTGTTTCGCTCCAAAACATCTTCCCCCAAATCAAACAGTGGAAGTTTGCTTTAGCCGTCACTGCCATTAGCTTAATACTAGCATACACCATACCTATAGCTCAGTACGAGAACTTCCTACTCCTGATCGGAGCCTCTTTCGTACCTCTATTTGGAGTAATGTTCGCAGACTACTTCATAGTAAAGAAGGGGGTTTATAGGATAAAGGAGTTCTATGAAGACGCGCCGAAGCTCGGCATTAGCGCTGTAATCTCGTGGCTTATAGGCTTCATCATATACTACTTAATGGCCTATGTTTTCGTGGAATTAAGCGTGGGAGCAACTCTCCCATCACTTATATCATCGTTCATTACTTACTCTGTTATAGGGAAGTTAACGAGGAGGTGAGTTTTATGAGCCTTTTTGATGGCGTACATAAGAGAATCCCCGTGGCAATGACCATTGCCGGGAGCGATTCAGGCGGAGGCGCTGGAATCGAAGCCGACTTGAAGACATTTGCAGCCCTAGGGGTTCATGGAACAGTTGCCCTAACTGCAATTACCGCGCAGAACACTTATTCCGTAACTGCCGTACAGGACGTAGAGATTGAAGTCATAAAGAAGCAAATAGACGCAGTAGCAGAGGACATGGGCATAGATGCTGCTAAAACCGGTATGCTCCATACAACTGAAATTATAGAGGCTGTTGCAGAAAAGGTGAGAGAATACGGCTTTCCGCTCGTAGTAGATCCCGTGATGATAGCGAAAAGTGGAGCACCACTTCTCAAAAAGGAGGCTGTTAAAGCTCTAGTCGAAAAGCTAGTTCCCCTAGCTACGGTGATCACTCCTAATGCCCGTGAAGCGGAGGTGCTGGCAGGAATTAAGATAGTTTCCAAGAAGGATATGGTAGAGGCTGCAAGAAAAATAGCTAGGCTAGGTCCTAAGGCTGTTGTCGTCAAGGGCGGACATGTAGAGGAAACGAATCAGGCAATTGATATTCTGTACTACGATGGTGAAGTTTACGAGTTCATAGCACCTCGAGTAGAGTCCAAAAATACTCATGGCACTGGATGTAGCTTTTCAGCAGCAATCGCTGCTGAGCTGGCAAAGGGATCGGATATAATATCAGCGGTTAAGACCGCTAAGGAAGTGGTTAGAGCCGGTATAGTCTTTGGATTGCCTGTGGGGAAGGGCTATGGACCAGTAAATCCGCTTGCTCTACTCTACAAGGAGGCCAGCAGGTATAAGGTTCTAAAGTCTGTGGAGAGAGGTATGAGATTACTTCTATCGAGCCCTGACGTGGAAAGGCTCACTCCAGAGGTGGGCATGAATCTCGCTGAGGCAACACCATATGCAGAAGATATTTTTGATGTAGCCGCTATACTAGGCAGACTTCGAGCTACTGGTAAAGGTCTTGCTGCAGCTTTATCACCCGACTTCGGAGCTTCATCTCACTTAGCGCGATATATCCTCACAGCAACCAAGTACGATCCCAATATCAGAGCCGCTATAAACATTAGATTTAGCGAGAAGTTCATAGAAGTTCTAGAGAGCATGGGATTAACGGTCTCCTACTATGATAGGAGAGAAGAACCAGAGGAAGTCAAGAAAAAGGAGGGCATGACTATTCCTTGGGGCGTTGAGCAAGCCGTAAAAAGAATCGGTAGGTTGCCCAGAGTTATCTACCATCGAGGAGACTGGGGCAAAGAGCCCATGATCGTGATACTTGGTGAAAATGCGGAGGAAGTTGCGAGGATAGTCTTAGAACTAGCCGAGAAGATCAGGCCATGACAAATTCCAGAAGAGTTGTTAGGCTAAGAAAAGCTGCTACAAGTGCTCTCCTAACCGCTTTAGCAGTAGTAATAGCTCCTTGGTTATGGTTCCCTGTACTCGGCTCTAAGGCATACCCAGGTCAGCACTTGATAAATGCCATTGCAGGAGTTCTTTTAGGACCTTGGTGGGCAACGCTAATAGCATTCATGACTGGAATTATACGAATGACCCTCGGGATAGGTACAATATACTCCATGCCTGGCGGCATACCCGGAGCGCTGATAGTAGGCCTGTGCTATGAAGCCTTCAAGAGAACTAAGATTCATGAAAAGGCTGAAATAGCAGCGCTACTGGAACCCATAGGAACAGTGATCATAGGTGGAACACTGACCCTATATGTGGTCGCACCTGCAATAGGGGATCCTAGAACGATGGCTAAACCCCTATTAATACTATGGAGCGGATGGGCTCTAAGCTCAGTTCCAGGATCAGTGCTAGGCTTCATAATTCTTCAAGCTCTAAAAAGGGCTAATATTACGCGAAAGACGCTTTTCGGAGAGCCATGATAAGGCTTCAAGTTGAAAGGATCTTAGGAAGAAAAATCCTTTTGCTGGGTGACGTAGGTACAGGCAAAACTCTTCTCACCTCCAGGATCCTGGAAAAACTTGTGGAATTAGGATATGAGAAGCACATTACTGTAATAGATATGGCTCCAGAGAAAATGGGACATATCGGTGGAACTCTAGGAGAGTACACTAGGATTGTTGAAAGGGTAACTTACCTCAGACCTCGGACTATCTATGCCCCTCGAACTACAGCTAGGAATCAGGAAGAGCTACTTTTCATGGCTAGGAAAAACGCTGAGAGCATAGACTCTTTACTTACTAAATACCTCTCACAACCCACTGAAATACTCATAATAAACGATGTAACCCTGTATTTTCATGCAGGAGATATACGAAGGGTACTTGGGTGTCTCTCGCACGCTAAGACATTCGTGGCTAATGCTTATTATGGGCAGAAAATATCGTGTGATTATGGTACAGGGGTAACTCTTAGAGAGAGGAAGCTTGTGGAGAGGTTAGCGAAAGAAATGGATATAATCTTAAACCTCGATAGCATTGGAGGGAGTAACTTCTTTGTTGATGGCTAAAAGCCATTCCTTTAAACATATATTGTTTTAAGGTCAAATGAGCTTGCTAGAAGATCCATAATGGTACGAGTATCTGGTAATCGTCTACGCCCCTTCTTTCAAGGATTAATATTAAGTAGCTCCTAATCCTTGAATGTTTTCCATTGTATGAGGGAGGAATTTCAGGTAGAATCGGAATGTTAAAATCGCACTTTTCAGTACCCCCCGACTTCAAGGCCTTGTCATCGCTTATTCTAAACGTTCTCTTAAATAGGACCTCTAGGGTACGCCTAGAATTCCAGGTTTCCTCCAACGTCACTAATTCGACTTTAATGCCTGCTAGTTCGATATCCTTAGTGGCGTATAAGGTTAGCTCGCCACCAGTATACGTTCCTCTGGCAATAATCGGTTTTATCCTCACCTGAGCGTTTATAGAGTCGAGAATTTCGGTAAAAACTCTGCCCTCAAAGCTCTTCGGAACGTTATACACAGTTATAGGCATTCTCTGGACTCCTACCCTACCCGAAGCATCCTCTACGGTGGTCTCTACGCACCAATGAACATGTGCTCTAAGCCCCTCTGCTGAGGGGAGCGCGTTGTCAGGTATCTGAAACTCTATCTTAAATGCCAGTGGGTGGTCTTTCCTTATTATTCCCTCTTGCGCTAGTAATTTCGTCTCCCTCCAGTGAACTATCCTTTTAAGCTCTTTCTTCTCCTTAATTCCCTCAATGCAGTAAAGGGATGCTTCGATGCTTCTGATATCAACATCCTCTTCACTCTTTATGAAAACTTTACATCTAAACTCTGAACCTGCTTGAACAACCCTTCCTATGGGTTGGATCACGATTTTAAGATGAGGTTCTGTTGCCATGTTTTCACAATCCTTTCAGTTATGCATAAATTTAAACTTTTCTAAATTGAGTGATACTCCATGGGTTGATGTTCCACGAAGATAGCCCATATCAACTCTACAGGAGGGTTGAGTTTAAAAGTTAGGTGTCTTCCCAATGCTACGAATATGTTAAAAACTTTAAGGTGTCTTTTTATAACTTACTCGGTGTTCCATTTTTAAAACACAATAATGCTGAAATATTAGTAGGAATATAAATATCGCGGTGATTATTTGTATGAAAACCGCGCTAATAGTCTTGCTACTACTAGTTGTGTTTTCGTCCCCACTAACTAGCGCTTTATCAAACCCCATACCGGTGCCGACACTGATCTTTGAACGGGAGGACATCACTATCGGTATTCAAAAGGTGTCCGAAGAAGAACTCATAGTAGAAGTTGTAGGCGTTTATTACTTCAAAAATGTAAACTTCACGGAAGTCAGGATGTATTTCCCCCTTCCGCCGGAAGCCCTGAAAGGAGAGATAAAAGTATATCTTGATGGGAGGGCTATTGCTTGGAAGCTTAGTGAAAAGACTTACGATACTCTTCTGGGGAATTTTCCAATGATCTACTGGAAAATATCAAACATCCCGAAGGAGTTCACGGTTAAGGTGAAGTATAGATACTCTATTTTCAAGCATAAGGATGGCTACAGAATACTTTATGCCATGGCAACTGGAAGGTTCTTAAATAACACTTATGGCAAACAATGTATCGCTGAAGTAAAATTCAACATCACCGGGGCTCCCAACTCTTGGATAGCCAGAGTAGCATTCGTGCCCCCTCCATCTGAGGCGTTTCGAGCAAAGTATGAGAGTGAGATGGAGATCCCAGCCACGTTGCTGAACTATGTTATTTTACGAAAGGCCAGTAGACCATTTAAGGGTCTAGATAGAGACCTCATGATCATCATATTCCCCTCGGGAGAGAGGTGGGTTAGATACGCTCCTAAGAAAGGCGAGATAGAATTAACGCTGAACACGTTTAACAATGGAACTCTTGAAGCGGTCGTACGTTTCGTTTTCAGACACTCAGGATTTAAAGTGGATGTCGTTAAAGGTCTAGTTGAAGGTACGAACGTTATACTCGAACTATCGGTATGGGAATGGACGGGACCCGCACTTCAAGTGATAACCGTTAAGACGATTAGGAAGAGGTTTCACAAATTAAAGCCTGGAAGGTATAACTTCCTGCTAAGGATCAATGAAAGAAATTACATGAGTCAGGAATTCGAAATCAAGGGAAGCTCGCTGGACTTAACAAGACTAAGTCTTATACTCGCTACATCGCTAATAGCCATCTTCATAGCGCTCTATATTGTTAGGAAGAGGTACATGAAACGTTAAAACATTAGTAGGCCACGGTATTTACAAAAATGACGCCAGAAAGTCCCCTGTTTTAGTTGGGGGGTGAATGGTGTTGATGGGTTTAAATGATGGTGTTAAATCTAGGTGATTGTTGGCGTGATGTGGGCACCCTCCATTATGGAGGTATGCCAATCGGGCTGGCGGCACAACCCCCACTTAAGCAGGGGAAGTGCCAAGCTAGCGTTTAAATATTTTTAATTTCATTAGTTGGCTGGTGCATTAAGATGAAATTTGGTATTTCTTTGGGATCCTTTCCACGGTTAGTTCAGAGTGATTTTGAGAAGCTTTGTGAACAAGCTCAATATGCAGGGTATGAAGGCATAGAATATATGGTTGCAGAAGAGGATTTGGAAGTTGGAGCGGAGTTTGAGCAGAAGTACAAGAAGCTTAAAGAGATAGCCGATAGCTACAACCTTGAAACTCCAACCGTGTTTACAGGGCTCTTTTGGACGTACAATCCGGTACTTCCAGAAACCAAAGAGAAAGCTCTTAAAGTTATTGAAGCCGAGCTTAAGGCTGCATCGATCCTAGGCTCAAGAGTAATCTTAGTAGTACCCGCAGTGGCCGTATCCGAACTTGATTATGAAGAACACTATAGACGGACTATAGATTTTCTAAGGACTGCTGGAAGTATGGCCAGAGATTATGACGTGATCGTGGGCGTCGAAAACGTCTGGAACAGGGTCTTTGCAGGTCCTCTAGAGTTTAGAAAGCTCCTAGACGAAGTAAATCACGAGTACGTTAAGGCTTATTTTGATGTAGGTAATACGCTTCCACACAGTCTTCCCGAGCATTGGATAGGAATGTTAGGAGATTACATAGTTGCAGTGCACGTTAAAGGCTTCAGCGTAGTGAACTTAAGGTTTGGAGTACCGTTAATGGGGAGCATTAACTGGAAGGCTGTTAATAAAGCGTTTAAGGAAATAGGCTATGACTGGTACGTTATCGCTGAGGTACCGCCTTATGAAGGAGATCCCTTTAAAGCAATATATGATGCTAAAACTTCATTAGATGTGATATTTAAAGAGAAATAGGTACTGAGTAAATGGATGTGAAAAGGCTTAGTGTTGCAACCTACTTTAACACTCAACAGTTATTCCCCATACTTCCCCTCCAGCACTACGCTGGGTGTTTAGGATGCAGGAGGAAATCTATGAGCTAATATTTTTTGTAACCCTTTGCTTTGCAATTACCCTTACACTAGACTTGCTTCTACTACCTCTGGCTAGGCTCTATGGAGGAGCCTTGCTAGTAGTTTTTAGTGTAGGACGTATGTGGGTGCCTGCACTCAGCACCATAATAATTCTGAGTCTCACGGCAAGCATTAGGGGTGAAGGGGGATTAAGGAGGAGCTTGAAGAAATATGGTCTACGCCTAGGCAAAGTCGCCTACATCTTCGCGGGAGCCGCAATTCCCTATATTATCTACGGTATCGGGTGTCTCGTAGCCATAGCTATGGGCTTTCAAGTAGTCAACCCTGTAGTGGAAGCGCTGAAAGGTAAGGAAATAGTTGAGAAAATTCCCCTGAGCAGCGAAGCCCTTTTAGTCCTAGCGCTACTTAATAGCCTCACAATCGGGGCAAGCGTAAACGCTCTAGTTGCTCTTGGAGAGGAGCTTGGATGGAGAGGGTACCTCTTCGACGAACTACTGAATGTTACAGGGAGTTTCTACAAGGTTAGCATTATTGTCGGGATTATATGGGGCGTGTGGCATGCTCCCTTGATAGTTTTTCTCGGACACAACTACCCTCATCATCGTGACATTGTGGGCGTGACATTTTTCACTGTGCTATGCGTTGTCTGGAGCATAATTCTCTGTAGGCTTAAGGAGAGGAGCGAGAGCATTATTCCACCCTCAGTAATGCACGGAGTACTTAATGCTTTGGGAGGCTTAATGATTTTTACTATTCGGTATGACGACGAGCTATGGACCCTGCCCGTAGGCGTTATAGGCTTGCTATCATCGGTCATAATATTACTTCTCCAAGAGATTCTAGCAGTCAGGAGGTTTAGTTATATTAAATAAACCTAAATACAGTATAGTTAAGGGTGGTCACTTGAGGAATTTATTAGAGAAAATTGTTGAAGAAGCGCTGGCATTGGGGGCAGAGTACGCTGACGCTAGATACGAGAAAATATACTCCACATCTATAACCATATCTAACGAAAGGGTAGAGAAGGTAAGCACTGGAATAGATGAGGGAGTGGGCGTTAGAGTGCTAGCTAAAGGAGCCTTCAGTTTTTTCTCAAGCAATGTGCTGGACCTAAACCTAATTCTCAAGCAACTGGAAGATGCCGTAAAGTCCGCTAAAATGTTAGGAGAGTCTAGGAAGGAGAAAATAGAACTAGCGGAAACCAAGACTTTTAAGGATAATGTTGAAGTTAAGGCTCTAAAACCCCCACATGAAGTTGATTTAAGCGAGAAAATAAGCTTCATAATGGACTTAAACAGGCTCTCTAGGCAGGTCGATAGCAGAATTGTCAACGCGACTTCAATTCTCTCGGACGCTTACGATTACAAGTTGCTAGTCACTTCGGAAGGCACAGAGATAGAATATGTTATACCGAGAATACGCTTTGGTTTAAACGTCGTAGCATTTGAAGCCAGTAAACAGTCGTGGTATGGAAAATATGAAGCTTCACCAAAGGGCTATGAATTCGTCAACGAAGTCGATGTGGAAAGTTTCGCAAAAACCATAGTAAGTAAAGCTATTAACCTCTTGAAGGCCGAACCCGCACCCGCTGGGAGGTTTACAGTAGTTATAGATAGCGAGCTTACAGGCGTATTTATACATGAAGCATTCGGCCACGCCTGTGAAGGAGACACTGTTGTCGCCGGGGAATCCATTCTAAAGGATAAACTTGGAGAAAAGGTTGGCTCTGAACTCGTTACAGTATACGATGACTCGACATTGCCCGATGCTTGGGGTTCCTTAAAGTACGATGATGAGGGGGTTCTCACTAGAAAGCGCACGCTTGTAGAAAAAGGGGTTCTCGTGAGCTTTATCACAAATAGGGAAAGTGCTGTAAAGCTCGGCCTGGAGCCCAATGGAGGAGCCAGAGCTCAGAGCTATAACTTCCCACCAATAGTGAGGATGAGCAATACTTACGTTGCTCCAGGTGACTGGAGCTTCGAAGAGATGATCGAAGACATAAAGTACGGTGTTTACCTTCTGGGCAGTAGGGGAGGACAAGTGGACACGTCTAAAGGGACCTTCCAGTTCAACGCTAAGGAGGCTTATTTAATTGAAAAAGGAGAGATAACGAAGCCATTGCTGGACGTATCGCTTTCGGGACACACACTAGAAGTTCTAATGAACGTCGAGGCTGTGGGTGAGGACTTCAAACTTAGACCTGGATTTTGTGGAAAAGGTGGTCAAATGGTGCCCGCGAGCACTGGAGGTCCACATATTAAAGTTAGAAATGCTATTGTAGGAGGGAGACGATAGATGATGGACGTGTTGAACAGTGCAATTAATAAGGGTTTAAAATTAGGTGCAAGCCAAATCGAGGCCTACGCAACCAATTACCTGTTGAGAGAAGTATGTGCTGAAAAGGGCGAGCTCAAGATTTCCTCATCATATATGTTTAGAGGTATAGGCGTTAGAGCGATATATAATGGAGGACTGGGGTTTGCCTACACAACAGATATCTCGGAAGAAGCTATTGAACGGGCTGTTAAGCAGGCAATAAGCGTGGCTAAAGCTAGGGGAAAGGACCCCTACTTTAAAACCTTTCCTTCAGCAAATAGGCTGCCCAGCGTTAAGGGAATATTCTTCAAGGAGACCGTCGAAACGCCTTTAGAAGAAATGGTTAAGAGGGTAAAGGACCTCATTGAAGTTGCTAAGGATTACGATAAGAGAATTACGTCAGTCTCGGCAGAATTTTCAATAAATTTCGGAGAAAGGTTTGTCGTAAATAGTCTCGGCGTGGAGTTCGCTGAAAAATACTCTTCCTCAACGATCTACGTGTTTGCAGTTGCAGAGGAAAACGAGTTCATGACCTCAGGATACGAATTTCAGTCGGAAAGAAACGTGAGGAAGCTGGACTTTGGGAAAGTCTCGTTAACCGCAGCTAAAATGGCCATAGATTTGCTTCGTCCAAAGAGGATCGAGACCGGCGTTATGAACATATTGTTACGCCCAATAGCTGTAGCCGAGCTTTTCGGACCAACCCTAATAAGATCACTTCAAGCTGATAACGTCCAAGAGAGGAGATCGTTTTTAGTAGGTAAGCTAGGTGAGGAAGTTGCTACTGAATCTCTCACAGTGATCGATAACGCCCTGTTAGAAGAGGGATTAAGAACCCGTGCGTTCGATGCTGAGGGAACGCCTTCGAGGAAGATAGTAGTTCTCGACAGCGGCGTTCTTAAGACATTTTTACACAATTCTTACACTTCTCAAAGAGAAGGGGTCGAAAACACAGCGCATGCGGCGAGGTCTCCCCTTTCAGAACCAGGTATAGCACCCAGCAACCTGATATTCGAATATAGGGATAGCAAGGAATTAGATAGGATAATAGAAGAAACAGATAGGGGAGTAATTGCCAATAGTGTCATAGGAGCTCACACAGCAAATCCTGTCACGGGTGAATTTAGCGTAGCTTTAAGCGAGGCTTTCTATATTGAAGAAGGAGAGATAAAGTATCCAATAAAGCAGGTCATGACTGGCGGAAATATACTTGACCTTTTAAAGAAAATAACCAATATAGGCAAGGACAGGAGGCAAATAGGAAGCGTAGTCACGGGAACTATAGCGTTTGAGTCCGTTTCAGTAAGCGGATAAAAGTAAAATCAATTATATTTCTTAAAGCTTTACCTCCTCTTTCAACAACTCATCTGATAATTTTAGCTAAGCTTTAATCGACTATTTCTGGTATCCTTTTAATCTCAGGATCCGTGAATATATCCTTCTCATCTACGCTCCAGCTGGAGAACTCTGATACTATGGCTCCTTGATCTCCTGCCTGGAACCAGTGAGGCGTATTGGGCGGTATTGTATATTGTTCACCGGGCCTTAACACTATTTCGTGCCATACCGTAAAGTATTTCCTCCTTTCCTCAGGAACTTTAGCCCTTGGGTTGGGCGTAGGAGGTCCAGGAACATATAAGTAGACTTCACCCCATCTGCATCTGAAGGTTTCCTGCTTCCCTGGATAATTATCGAAGGGTGGATGTCTATGCTCAGGACATATTTGTCGAGGAAAGAGGATCAGCTCTTTAGCGCAGTACCTCTCATTATTAACGTATACTACGATCTGAAGACCGAAGGTGTACAGGTCCCCTAGACCAAAATCCGTAACCTCAATATTCTTCTCCTCCTCTTCTGTTAGAACTATGCCAGCTCTTTCCAGCATCTCAATAGCCTTTTTACGCGCCTCCTCAACCTGAGCTCTTGTCAGAACCATCGAAATTAATGTTGAACTTAAGGTATATAAACCATATCACGTAAGAGTAGTAAAGCTTTTATGTGCAACTGCACAAATTTAACGGGGAACAATTTGGGACAGGACTGGATGAGAGGGCCTAGGAGAGATCGGGGGGCTGGAGGCCCGCCGTCCTGGGCAGGCAGAGGATGGAGAAGTACTGTCCCGATCGAAGGGCCTCAACTAGCGCCACCGCCGCCTAATGTTTTAAGGATAGTTGCAGCAACAATGGATGGAAGAGGTGCAGAGTCGGTAATTTCGCAGAGATTTGCAAGAGCTCCTTTTCTCACGGTAATAGACATTGCAGATAGCCGGATAGTCTACACGAGGTCCTTTCCCAACCCGTTTGCAGGTCTTCCTCATGGAGCGGGGATGGCAGCGGCTCAATGGATAATATCCATAGGCGCCAAAGCGGTCCTCGGCGCTAGATTTGGACCTAATCTAGGAATGGTATTGCAACAAGCTGGAGTGGCGATACATACAGTTCCCCCCGGAATAAGGGTCTTAGACGCCCTGCTGAACTTAAGAATTATCAGAACGCCGTACTAATGGAGATAGTTGTTGCAAGCGGTAAAGGGGGTACAGGCAAGACCTTTGTAGCTTCGAATCTAGCGTATTTCCTAATCGGTCGAGGCATTTTAACGGTATGTGTTGATGCTGATGCTGAGGCGCCAGATCTACTTCTAGCCCTAGGAGGCGTTAGAAAAAACATCAGTATTTTAGAGGTCTCGAGATCTCGTAAGGCCAGAATAAATTATGATAAATGTTCTCTCTGCATGAAATGCTTAGAAACTTGCAATTTTAACGCCATTTCGATTATTGGAGGAAAGCCTGTAGTTAACGATGTGTACTGCGAAGGATGTGGAGCATGCTCTTTTGTATGTCCAGCAAACGCGATAAAGTACGACGTTAAGAAGACTGGCGTAATAAGAGTTGATATTTCAGGGTTCCGGATACCTGTAGTTACTGCAGACCTAGAAGTTGGTGGAAGGAATACGGGCGAGCTGGTGTACCTAGCCAAGGAGAAGGCCCATGAAGTGGGGCATCATCTCGGCGCTAAGCTAATTGTCGTGGATGCAGCAGCCGGTATAGGATGTCCCGTAATTTCTAGCCTTGCAGGCGCGGATGTACTACTAGTAGTAGCTGAACCTACACCACAGTCCTTTATGGGAGCAAGAAGGCTGTTGGAGACAGCCTCAGGCTTCAACTTAAAGACGTTCGTGATAGTTAATAAATGTGACCTAAATCCCGGCTTCATGAAGAAGTTTCTTGAGGATCTGGACGCGGAAGTTCTGGGCAACATACCGTATGACTACTCTGTTGTCAAAGCGTATACTCAGATGACCCCCATACTGGCTTATAGACCTTCGAGTAAAGTCTCTAGAACTCTCTCCTCCCTTTTCTCAAAATTCATTAAAAAGGTGATGACATGAATCGTGTAATAGCTGTAGCTGGGGGCAAAGGTGGTACAGGAAAGACTTTCATAGCGGTAAACGTCGCTTACTTGCTCTCTGAGAGAGGCACCGTGCTCCTGATAGATGCCGATGTCGAAAACCCTACTACTACCATCTTCATGAAAACTCCACCTAAAAGGGTTATTGAGATAAGGAGCTTTAAGCCAGTGATCGTAGAGGAAAGATGTACAAAGTGTGGGCTCTGCATAAAGTGTTGCCCTGAGCACGCACTAGTACTCCTCCCCTCCGGGAACATACTCTTTGTAGAGGAAATGTGCTCGGGATGCGGAATATGTAAGCTAGTGTGCAGAAGCAATGCAGTAGTTGATGGAAAGAGACTGGATGGTTTTTACAAATACTACGAACCCAATACCAAACTATCTTTAATAGCAGGTGAGCTCAAGCCGGGGAACAGAAGACATAATACGCTAATTGCCAAGCTCATTGAGGATCATAAAGACTTGTTCGAAAGATACGACTTTGTTGTTATAGACTCTCCGCCCGGAACCGCTGCAGGAGTATACTCGACGCTAGAATATGCAGATACTATTATAGCGGTTGTTGAGCCTACGCCGCTGGGGGCTAACGATCTTAGAAAATTCCTAACCTTAGTTAAAATGTTTGGTGACAAAAAGCTCGTAGTAGTTCTAAATAAGTATGGCATACCCGGAGGGTGCTACGAGGAGATATCGAACATTGTTACAGCAAGTAAAGCTACACTATTTACAATACCCTATAACAAGCTCATAATAGAGACCTATATTCACGGAGATATCTTCGTTAAAAGACACCCTAGGTCAAGCATTACTAGTAAGTTTAGGAAGCTGGTGAGTTCTCTAGACTACACTACATAATTGTCGTTATGTTGGTTCGTTACAAGTGAGATGTGACGATAAGGATAGCTGTGCAAAACTTATAGAGCTGTAAAGTAATAATACTCCAAGTTTCCTTAGGTCCCGAGCAAGGATGCCTATGAGACCTAGAGACTGCATTCTGGCAGTGTTTAGAAAACAGCCTATAAAAGTCCCTCCCCTGGATGCCTAGATTAGCACTAGTTTGAGGTAAATAAGAGGCTGGGAAGACTTCCCTCAAAGTTTAAGGATCTGAGAAGCGTCTACGAGGAGATTAGAGGCATAAAGAAGTACTACGTTCACCCCTATTCAGAGACTGATACTAAACTACGTGTGCTTTCATTAGTTCGTTTACATGTTCCGCAAGCACAGGAAGGTTATAGAGGAATTCATTAAGATCATTGAAGAGAGTGATGATGAACTGTCTTCAGAAGGGGAATTGAAGAAGTTATACATGCTTGCAGAAATTTAGAAGAACTACGGGATGAGCTTTTAACTGAACGTTGTTCATAGAAGTTTCTCCGTGCTGAAGCCTAGGTACATAAGAAAGAGCATTATTGTAGCAAGAGTCTTGGAATCCCTTATTTCTCCTTTTCTTATTAGCTCGAGTACCTCGCTAAGGCTGTACTCCACTGTGCGTATTTCTTCGTCTATCTCTGGGCTCTCCTTGCCCCTCTTTAAGTCTTCTGCAAGAAATGAATAATATAGCTCCGTTGAGTGCCCAGGTGAGGCGTAATGTATACCTAATAGCCTGAGCTTTCCTGCTTTTAATCCCGTCTCTTCTTCAAGCTCCCTAAGTGCACAATGGAATGGATCTTCGCCATCTTTGATCGTTCCCGCAGGTAATTCAAGCAGCTCTTCTTCAACTACATATCTGTACTGCTTTATGAAGACTATCCTATTATCTTGCTTTAAGGGTAGTATTACAACGGCTCCAGGATGCTCCACAATATCCACTATGAATGAACCCTTAGGCCCCTGAAAGGTCTTCTTAAAAACCTTAAAATTCCTTCCACTATATACCGGTTCTGAAGCCTTCTCCCTAAACACGTTCTACACCTCCCTGAGTCCTCG
>Ga0164311_10000712_pt1 | contig 15145 bp, 16 predicted proteins | sample GuaBasSedimGuay2_FD_121796 | JGI IMG/M metagenome (GOLD analysis project Ga0164311, IMG submission 121796) | Subseafloor sediment microbial communities from Guaymas Basin, Gulf of California, Mexico - Guay2, Core 4569-9, 9-12 cm | ecosystem: Environmental > Aquatic > Marine > Hydrothermal vents...
GCTGCGAAGGGGCCATAACTAAGGCTATCGCTTGCTACGAACCTTGGATACGGTTTTAGGAATCTGACGATCCTATACTCGCGTTTTAAACCATGGATTTCTATGCGTTGTCCCTGTACCAGCTTCTCTATTTTACCTAATATTATATCTAATATTTGTTTTTCCTCTGGAAGTAAAAAATTGCGCTCTATGCTCCCATCTAACGCATAAGAATACATAGCCTTACACATTCTAACTGTAATAAGTTCACGAAATCTTTTTGTAAGAAAATCAATTAAATGCTCACGTAATTTAATTTCATCGGTAGGAGAAGACCTTAGCTTTGAAATACACTTCATTAGGCGTTGATAGAAGTACCTATCTAATTGAATCAACTTTTTTTCCTCATACTCCCTTAATAAGGTCCTCGTTAATTCCTTTAATATCTCAGTAACCTTATCGTTAATCATATCGTCTTAACACCTCTATATAACTTCAATTGCCTCCACTATTTCACTAGCATTTCCTATAAGATATATAGCTATGTATTTCGGTACGACAATATAGCCATTGCCTTTCCTATCTTCTATCTTAAAGTCGAGGATATGCCTTGGAAAGAACTTAGCCTTTATCTTGAAGTATTCATTTTCCGCAAATACTATGGCATAGTCGACAGGACTCTTATTTTCTAAGTCAGAGAGCAAAATTTTTCTAACAGCCATACCAGTTTTTCCATGGAGAGAACCAGGCAGTCTTATCAGTCTTTTAGTGTCTATTGTGACCTTTTCGTCGACTATAACTTTAGAAAAATCTACGGCCGACTCTAGCAGTGCTAAAAGTGTTTTCCTCCTCAGTTTAAGCAGGTTTACGTATCCTTTATCTGGGTTCTCCAATTCTTCCAAGAAGAATGATCTATTTTCTAGTATATACTCTAAGTCATCTCTTTCTATCTCCCTAGATAATATTTCATGAAAGTTATTTTCGTTTAAATTAAGAATGATATTATATAGGGATCTCATTATTCTTCCGGGCCAACCTCTCGAATCTATACTGGCGCTAATAGACTTACTGCCCTTTCTCGGTATGTTAAAACCAGGCAGAAAACGAAAATCTATTCCTTCGCCTCTAACATAATCAAGTATCTCCCTCCTGCCGTCTTGCCCCAGCTCTAGAATATCCTTATTTTGCACATGTATATGATAACCTCTATGTCCCGAGAAAACTATCTCAATTTCATTGGAGCTAAAACCAAAATCTGAAATTAGGATATCTATAAGTCTTAGTGCATGCTCCCTTGCAACGTCTAAGCATTTTTCACATACCCACGTCACCTTTTTAATGCGACTGGACCCGCATACACTGCACTGTTCGCCCGATATAGATATACCTCCACAGTCCTGACACAGATAAAAATCATGATCAGCCTTGCAATCGGTCGGTATGTGATCCACATCTATGTCAAATACTAGATCTGCCCCTAACCAGCCCTTAGAGGCCATATCCGGAGCTGACGGATCCACGTAGTATGCAGTAGAGTAGTATGCATGCCTCGGAACTTTTTCTTTCAAATACTTTACTAGCTCTTCTCTACTCGGAAAAGCCGTATGCCTTATCATTTCATCGTTTATGAATAAGATAAAACCGAATTCTCTCTGCTTAATATTGTTAGGGACTACTATGTCAGGGTTTTTTCGGTAATATCTCTTAAAGCAGTTAAACATTAGTTTTTTTGGATCCATATTTCCTCCCTATTTTTCTATAAAAATACTGAAGTGGATGTTTTATATCCTTGCAATCCTTTACACAGAGACCGAGAGACTTCATATTTAAACATTTAAATGTACTATACTTTATCCTAGACCCGCGAAGTCCAGCTAAATGTTCAACCTGATATCTAGTCTTATTTTCGTCGAAATCAGGCATTGTTCTAAAGAGATCTATAACTTCATCTACGCTTTTGCCTATGTTTAACATGAAAGTTGCCAACGCAAAACGCCCAGAATGAGGTATGTTTTCTCCTCTCCTTACAAGATTTAGCAGATTGATTATACATGGGGGATACACTTCGTTCTCATCTACTCGAGATAATATTTTTGGTAACTCATATTTTGCTCGAACACTAGCCCATTCCCTGCTAATCTCTTCAATTGCAATGGATAATGATTCCGGAAGTCTGCTTATTCTGGCTTCGTTGCAAGCCTTAATTATGTATCTTTTAGAAAACTCCTCAATTAGTCTTATTAGCTCATGTCTCGTTATTAGAACATAGCCATCGTGAAGTACCTTATTAACAAGCTTCCAGCTTCCTAAATACTCTGGTTGATACGTCAGGTAATAATGGAACCTTATCGCTAAATTAAATTTTCTGGAGCCACTTCTTATATCCCATCCCAACCCATTTCTGGCAATATATACTATCTTTCTGGTATTTTCTTCCTCTAGAAAATTTCTAACTTTTTTTGACTCATAAATAGCAAATACTCTTACTAATCTTTCATCGCTTACTTGAGCAAGAATTATAATGGACGTTGGAAAAGATAGAAGACCTATTTCCAAGTCTATATCCTTAGGCTCTGCCTTAGCAAATGGCTCCCTTCTAATTGCGTCTAAAATACGTTTTTTAGCTAGTGAAAGCACTGTTCTTCCAATGGGTAATGCTAGGTCATCTATTGAAAAATTTAATTTTCTTATATGGTCTCTGGCCTGTGCAGTAAAGGGATACTTAAATTTATCCTCTAGAGTAAAAATTACCGTCTCTTCCATATTTCATTTATCTTCCTTGTTACATTTCCATTCTAGGAGCAAGGAAGTATGTTAGCTTTCCTTCGCCTACAACATCGAACGTTAGCGATAATGGATTGTTTGTTGCAAATTCAACTAATACCATATCTGATACTTTATTCGCTTTTTTCAGGATATCATTGAGGTATCCGAGGCTGTAGACGGCCTCAGCGGGTTCAGAAACTTCATATTCTATTAGTGCACCTCCCTCCTCCGTGAAACGTACGTTTATTTCTCCCTTATCACTAGCAGCATAGATTATAAATTCCTCAGGCTTGGCTGAAAATTTCACGCTATCACTCACTAATGTTGCATCCTTAATGGCATCATATAATGTATCGCTGAGCATACGCGCTCTTGCAGTAAAGGATACTTTAGGCGTCCGCTTTAACTCCTCACCACCTATGTCTAGTAATGGCAGCGAAAATATTCTCTCAATCTTACCTATGATCTTGATCCTAAGACGATCTTCTGCTACCTCAAACACGAGGCGTTCGTCTGCCCTCCCTCTCTTTAAGATCTTATTTAGGTCGTCGAACGACACACCAATTCGCGTCTCTTCATCACACTCGTACTCCTCAAATGCCGTTGAGGGGAGCATAAAATCAACCATAGCTATTCTCGAAGGATCTAATGCTCTAAGCCTTAACCCCGTAGGGTCCATTATGAAATTAGCTTCCTCTATGAGTGTTGCTAGACTATCGACAATATACCTCCACTCTCTAGCATCCCCAAAGACAAATCTAGCTACCATTAAACCACCAAGATACTATATGCAGGCCATAATATATAAAGACAATTATTAAAACCCTTAATATATCCAGGCTATATAGGTCTGACAGCAGATTTCGCTCCACAGGCCATGCATACTATGAACATCATCTTCTTCTCCTTAACCAGTGAAGTATCAGGCTGTTTACATACAGGACATATTACGTAATCCTTTACAAACCTATCGATTATAGATCTGATTACACGCTCGGATTTTTCCCCCATAATTACGGCTGTATTTCCTTCAAGTACGCCTGGCGCCGCGAGCTCTCTAAGCAGATATCTTAATACTATTTTCGGATCCCTATTTAATATATCGCATATTTGTTTGAAGTTCTGGATGAAAGTTCTTTTTCCACTAATAACTACCTCTGGCCTCGGTACTTTAAACCTCTCAACTCTTACAGTAACCTTCTTCGGCAAAAGCTTATACGCTCTTTCAAGTAATTCCTCATAATTATAGGGGAACTCCTTCGACGACATAGCAACCAAAATGTAAAATTCGGCGTTGCCAATAAACTTTTCCTCGCCAATGTCGTTCGCTAAATCTTTGTAGAACATATTCATCAAAAGCATATCATTAATGATGAAATGGGCCCGGTGGGACTCGAACCCACGCTCTGCGGCTTTCTACACTATCCGCAGGCTTACGGGAAAACTCGCCGCCTTTTCCACTAGGCCACGGGCCCATAATATAAGTCCATAGGAAATAGTTAAATGTTTCCACCTATAGAGACTGTTTCATAGTTTTTAGCGTGTATGAAAAGCTATATATTACTCTAGTGAGCATAAAAGTATCATGGCGGTTAGAAGGGTTATTTTGGCAACAGCCGAATATGATCCTTTAAAGTCTAAGGCTGTCCGATTATGTAGAGAAATATGTGATGCATATAACTTAGAATTACAGGTACTTGACGAAGACTGGGATTTCCTAATTAAATATGGTGAACGTGATGAGATTGGTGGAATAGATTTGCCTCAGATATTTATAGAATATGAGGATGGTAAAATAGAGCATGTAATGACGAGATTTCCTCTGAATAAGAAAGGCAAAATAGATTATATTAAAGCGAAAGATATCTTAGAGGAGAAGATTAGAGAGGGAAAAACATGAAAGAAAAGTTACTTATAGTACATAGTAAGAGAGGTAGCATCGAGAAAATAGAGTTGATAGAATACGATAATTTACCTCTAACCGTTAAATCGCTAGTATCAGAACTACTAAATCTATGGGATCCATCAGCTTCCGATTTCATTGTTACAAAAGAAGAACAAACATTTGAACTTGATTTACCTCTACCCAAGGACATGTTTAATATTCTACGCAAATACAACCTTCGAAGAAGCAGAGATAAAGCTTACATTAGTCTTCCAATGTATGAAATATCATATGATAATGTATGGCGAGAAGATAAAATAGAAATAAGAAGTGTAGTTATAGTCACGCCATATATTAATGAAAAGATAAAGGATGAAACAATCGAATACGCCAAGCTAGCATCATCGCCCATAGAGGAATAGAAATATTTTTCACATAAACTTATCTATGTGAAAAGTACCCAGTAGTTCATCGAAGTTTACGCCTAAGGCTTCAAGTATTTGTCTGAATGTCGTCTCAATATACTCAATATATTTGGTTTCATCAACCTCATCTATTCTTGCTAGTTGAACCGCCTTAACTCCCTCCTTACCCCTTGTCTTCACAAAACTGATTATATCCCCAACTACTATCTCTTTACCAAATCTCTTTAACTGCTTAGCCGCTTTAACATGCTGTGGTGTTGTCTTATTATATTCAGACAAATTTTTCGTTAATGCTACTCTAAAGGCAAGCTCATCCAGAGAATAATGTTTGTTTTTAAGTTTATAGTAGCTCTCCCTCACTAATTCAACTATTTCTTTCAGCACTTTATCTATATCCCCTATGTCCTCGACCTTCGATAGCTTATGGGAAACATCGCTAAATAACTCTTTGATAAATAGCGGTGTGTTTCGCTTTTTACCTACAAGCCCCTTGATATCTAGCTTACCCTCCACTGTTACTCCAAGGTAGTTTTTCTTTAACCCACTCAGTATCACGTATCTATATCTTTTATCAATGTCTAGATCGATTCCTAAATTTGTCCTTGCCCACTCTATAACCTTACTTAGGTCTTCTTTTTTGGGATTCCATATGAAGAGGCTATCGGTATCGCCATAAAGTGCAACAAGTCCCTCCTCCTCGCTCTTCTTTATCGCGGAATAGATTGCATACCGGCCCAACGCAGTTGTGCTTTCAGCAACGGGGGGACAATATAAGGGAAAGGTTTCAGCTCCAAAGACGCCGTAGCTTGCATTTATGAAAACCTTGAGCGCACGCTGAACTACGTCATATTGCTTCCTCAAGGTTTCATTTATGTTCGGATCTTTAGCTAATGGTTTATATATGAAGACCCTGAAGTCCCTTAGAAAGCCTACAATTTCGGCTATTAGACCCCTCTTCTTTTTACACACCCAGTAGGGAAGTCCGAAAAGCTTGTTTGACTTACATTCTTCATGTGGACAAAGGATAGTTTCATATGACAAATTCCACCTTTTTATGACAGATGGATAAAGTGAAGCAAAATCCACGACTATAACGTTGAAGAATACACCGGGAAGCGGATCAATAACTATTGCACCGAGATACTTTTTACCTTTGATTATAGCCTTAGTATATGTTTTCCCCTTCATGCTCATTATGTCTTCAGGATTAGGTATCAAGTATCCCCTTTTCCTATGTTCAAAATACATAAGACTTTTGATCCAGTGCGAAATGCTATGACGTATAATATCTTCCATGGGAAGCTTCGAGATACGCATTAGCAGAATAATCAGCTTCATCACCAAGTCGTTATTATAGGTGGTTAATTTAAGTGTCAAATAGGCATCCTGGTAACAGTAGTTCGCTAGCTCCTGGTATGAAAGCTCTGATATCGGTTTATCTATATGCACTTTTCCTTCACTTATTAATGCTTGGGATATTGTGTCCAGTGTTTTCGTCTCTTGATATTTGTTGCTAAAGGCATATACCTGCATTGCATGGTTATTAAAGAAACGATAAAGATCGATGTGAACACCTCTCTTTAAGTTTACCTCGTCCCTTCCCCCATGAAGAGGTATCTCCTCGTCCTTTATGCCCAGTAACTTAGCCCTATGCAACAGATAACGCATGTCAAAATTGTCGCCATTAAATGTTAGAACTACAGGATAGCTTTCAATTACCTTAAAAACATAACGCAACATTTCTCTTTCGTCCTCAAAGAATCTCACATTATAGGATGACGATGCAATATAATCCTCTTTTTCATGTTTTCTTTTTAAAATGACCACCTCGTTAAAGCCATCGTTTGCAGCAAAGGCTACAGCTATTATGGAATAATTAGCCTCCTTAGGGTTAGGTATCCTGTCCGGTACAGGAGAATATACCTCTATATCAAGAGCTATCCTTCTTATGAAGGGAATTGGAGCTTGAAAGAGCTCCAGCCAATCATAAGCCTTCTTTACTGTTTCTTTTTCTGAGTATATGCCCTCTACCTTCCTCTTAACATCCAATGGTATACTAATCCTTACCCTTTCGAGCATACCATTCCTAATCACATAAAACATTCCTGGTAGCAACTGATTATCATATATATAGCATAAATGATACTTAATCCTGGCTTCCCAGGTCCTAGGCAGGATCTCTCTTATAGATTTCCTAGATCCTCCTATTGATAGAGGATCACGGGCAACTACTTTTGTCAAGAATATCTCCCTATCTCGAAGTACATCCATCTTTTTAACAACCTCCATGTGGTCAAAGCCCGGATGAGAGATGACTTGAGGATATCTATCAGCTATCTCTTCCGGATAGAGGTTTGTGAGAAGATAGGGCTTATGTCCAGAACTGTCATACCATACCCTAATGGTATTATTAGCTACATCGTATAATTTTAAATAAGCCTTACCTGCATTACCATCGTATGCTACTGACAGAAGAAGAAAAACCTCCTTAAACTTCTCTCCTATGTTCTCCATAGTCTCCATCTCTCCAGCCTTAGATACTTTTTAATAAATCTCTTATATTCCTTATAGTGTTCCCTACATAAATGGACTTTCCTTCTAATATCATCCTTTAATTCTAGATTTAACCCTGATTTCCTATACATTTCGAGAGAGATTGTTTTGACCGATGGATTACTGCATCCTTTAATTGAGCACACTTTCTCGCTTGGACTCATGCATCTCTCCTCTTTAAGTCTTATTTTTAATTCTGAGTTTTAACGTTAACGTTTACTTGTAGCTTTTGCAGATAATTCAGAAACGTTTAATATAGTATTGGGAGTATATAAGCAAAGGTGAGTAACGTGAGCATGATTTTAACACCCTCGAAGAGGTATAATAGTGAGATGGCCTCTCTTCTGAATAAGGTAATATCAGTTAGGACTATTAACGGACGAACATTTACTGGCACACTACTAGGTTACGATACTAATCAGGATGTAGTTCTGAAAGAGGCCGAGGATGATAAGGGGGAAAAATACGCCAGAGTCTTTATAATGAAACACGTGATTTCTGAAATCTATACTAAAGTTCCTCCATTAGACCTTGAAGGCTTTGCTAAAAGATTAGAAAAAGTATTTCCACGGATGGTTAAATACTACCCCGAAGCAAGGGCCATAATGGTTATGGATAGGATTAGGATTACGGATGAGGGGGTCGAGGGAACAGGACCTATGGCAGAGAGAATAAAAAAGTTGTTTGAAGAATTTCGTAAAGAGCAAAGTTTAACACAAGCGAATCAATAATTAACACTCTTCAAAACTTGAGGAGCTACTCCTTAAAACCATGCTTTATAAACTTTACTAAGTTATTATTTCCAGATAGCTAAACTTTTTTAATACTTTAGATATTGCTTTTCACATATATGAAAAATATGCGGGCCCGGCGGGATTCGAACCCGCGACCCCTGGGTTAAGAGCCCAGTGCTCTACCTGGCTAAGCTACGGGCCCCATCAAAATGTATAATAGTTCCTTAATATAAGCTTTCTCTAATTAGAATATGCATCGTAAACTCAATTATTTAAAAGTTATCTTGAAGTTATAGAGTGATAGCTTTTCATTCAATATTTTCGATAAAGCCTTCCGAATTCGACAGCCTGTAGAAGAGTATTTTAACCGAGTTTTTAAGCTTCTCACTGAGGCGCTCGTAAAAAATCTTCGGCCACCTATTCTCATCAACTACTATAGCTAGGGTTTTAATAGACTTCTTATGTTTTACAACATACTCTATAATAAAATTAGTGATATTGCTTACTTCGTCAAGCGAAATATTCAGGGTAGCCTCATACTGTGATAAGGGATAGAGTTCATCTATTTCTAGCGGTATTAAACCAAAACCTTTACAGTAAATCATAACCTTAATTTTCTCATTATTCAAACAGTTCCTTACTATGTTGATGAGTTCTACTATATATTTCGATCTATGAAATGGCTTTTCAAAAGTTTCCGGTAGTAGCAGCAAGGTTATATTTTCATCTAACTTTAAGTTAGACATAAGCCTTTTTCGGAACCTTACGATCTCGGGTCTGTTATACGATAGTATATCATATATGAAAATTCCTCTAGCATTCGGCTTGGTTACAGGATCAAACTTTTCTATGTAATCTTTGTATTTTCCTATTTCAGCTAGAGCGTCCATAAGTCTTGGATGACACCTAGCCTTAAGCTCAATATATTCCCATAAACTACCCTCCCTTATTCTGTTCCTTATGACATCTATTTCCCTTTTAATTACGTATAGATTATGTAATGCTATTTTTTGCTCAAGCTCCCGCCTAGGCATACTTTTTAAGTCATCTAGGCTGTACTTGCTACACACGGGGCAATTACATGGCAAATAGCTTAGCCTCTCAAACCTGATAATGGCTGTACTAGTCATGTATCTTAGATCCCTTGCGTATAAGGCATAGGCTGCTGAATCGAAGAGATCTACTCCTAGAGCAACAGCAAGAGGTAACATTATAGGATTTCCGGCTCCAAAGAGATGTACAGGCTTATTTGGAGGAATGTTCATCTTCGCATGCATAATTAAATTGACAAGCTCATTATACTTGTACATGGCCATTATTTGAGTCGGCCCCCCTATAGCATACACATCGAAGTCATATTTTGCAAGCTCTCTTGCACACTCTTCAACTACATCATAGTATATACCCCCTTGGATAGGAGCAACTAGTAAGATATCGTTTCTTCTCCTCTTTTTTATGGCATTTATAGCCCGATCAATAGTCTCCCTAACCTCCTCTACAACAACATCCCTGGGGGTATTATATCGCGTAGGAATATCCAAAATTACGGCTATATCGCTGCCTATATCCTCCTGATATTCTAATATACTATCCGGGTCGATATCCACTTCACCGTATTCCATCAATTGATAAGCACCGGAATCCGTCATTATCGGCGTTTTCACTCCTAGAAGTCCATGCACGCCCATCTCTACTCCAAGCAGCCCAAATCTCTTCCAAATTATGTATGCGTTTGTCATAATCAGCTTAAAGCCCATCCTCACGATGGTATCTGGGCTAATCGTCATCTTAGCCGGATTTACAACTGGCGCTATTGCAGGAGTCTCTATAACGCCATGGCTAGTGTATAGTCTGCCTATTCTACCTAATAGATCCTTATCTATTATTTCGAAGCTCATAGCTAAGTTCCTCGTCAATACTTCTGTGGAGCTTATATATTAATTAATGTCTCGACATACATTAGCTATGGAGAAAAACTTAAATTATATTATCAACTTTATATTATTGGCCCGTAGCTTAGCCAGGTAGAGCACCGGGCTCATAACCCGGGGGTCGTGGGTTCGAATCCCACCGGGCCCACGTTTTACTTCTGCTCCCTGACATGTGACATGAATTTAGTTAGGCTATTGAAGAACATAATTTCTATGTTTTTTCTTAAGATGACTATTCTTCTGAGTTTTAGACTGGAGAGGACTTGGTGTGGAAGTTTTGATCCAAATGCTTTGGACCAATCTACTATAACATCGTTATTATCTCTGGCATGTATTACACGATCTATGACTAACACGTATGGGTATTTTTCGAAGGAGAAAACTACTCTAAAGTTATTTGCCAAGGCCCAATCTCTAATCCTTTGCACATCACTCATCGACACCATGAAACTTCACGCTCGATATTATTTCATAAGCATAATTTTATTTTACATTATGTTCATCACTTTAATATGGGTATTGCCACCAAGCATATAAACTCACTAGAAAATTTATCTAGACCATGAAATAGCGAAAAATAATTTTACTCCTAGGCGATAGATGTTGCTAGTTATTCTATAAAGTTTAGACCTACATAGAGCTTATCCATGAGCTTCCATCTAAGCTTTCTAGCAGATCTTATTCGGCATCTTAATCCACCTAAAGATACGAAGTATACACGTACACCCTCGCTTTCCTTTGCCAGGTATAAGTTACCATTCATTAATAACTCCCATTCATCAGCCTTTAATCCCTTCTTAGAAATGTTTACGCTAACCTTTGCGCCCTCTTTAAGCTTAGCTTTATCTAAAAGGTTTAAGACAGCATTAGGTACCTCCAGCTCCATTTCAATTCGCTTATCTATAGATCTAATAATTAACGCAGTAACTCTTTCCGGAGATCTAGGCTCTATCCTCTCCAAGATACCTTTAAATTCCATTATACCACCTAATGTGAGCCTTCTATCTATAGGAAAAAGGCAATATTAGTTTTATTACCTAGGATAGAAAATGTTATTTTGTTGAAATAGCTACTTCACCTATTTTCTCGATTTTATATACTTCTACCTCCTGGAAATCGCTTAGACTCTTAAGGTATTTCCAGAGAGGACTTGTACTAACGATCATATATTTTATTCCGTGACTGCTTTTACTATACCTTAAAATTAGCTTATTATCACATAGTCCATCCAGTATATCTCTAATAACCGTTAGAAGAATAGGTTGGACGGGTAAACCCGCCGTAATGGCTATTTTCTTGCTAGTAAAGGTTACACAACTTCCTTTAGCCTTTTTCACCAATTTCATTAACGCATAAAGTACCAATCGTTTGAGATCATTATAACTCCTATAGGGCACCTTATCATGCTTCTTCTTGTATAACATGGTTTTTATCTCTGCCTAACTATTAAAATACCCTAAATACTGTCGATATCGCAATACTGCCTAATATTCTCCTAATATTTTCCTATTATTATCATGCTACACTCATTATTATTTTAATATGACCTATTGCGGCCCCCAATAGTAGTAGTTGAAATATATTAGTTATCAAGAACGCGCATTGACCTATACTTTATTACAACAGCTATGCTTTCAGCATTCATAGACTAGCTCTTAAACATAATTCTCAAGCGGTCCCTTCAATACTATACCTTTACCTGGCACAATTTCAAAGACATATTTGCATGGATGTACAGGCGCCCATCTGGCCTTCCTGATATACATTACCCTTAGGATCCTCCCCCTAATCTCATTTAGAGATAGAACTATTATACCTGAGGCAAGAAATTCCTCTACTCCGAAACGACTAAGTTTATTGCTTCCACTCGGTATTTCGCTGGTCATTATTGTGGTAACAGTCCTGAGCTTTTCCAGAGAAAACACCATTTCTCTTAAGAACTCCCTTGCATATAATACATCGGTTGAACCACCATACATTAGAGGTGCAACGGGGTCTATCACTAGCCTCTTAGCTTTAATCTTCCTAATATTATTGATTATTGATTCAATAATGAAACGAGGCTCTATCTTCTTTCTCTCCTCCTTCATATATATTTTGCTGAAATGCGTTCGCATGTCAAGGAATAACAGTTTACCGTCCTCTATCAATTCGGTTACGTCCCATCCAAGCCTCTTAATACCTCGTAGTAGATGTTCTGTGGGTTCATCTATCGCTAAGTATACTCCAGGCTCCCCGTTTAACGCTCCATAAACGAGAAATTGAAGAGAGAAAATAGTTTTTCCACACCCCGTCTCTCCCGCCACAAGATACGTTTTTCCTCTTAGAAATCCTCCACCGAGCAACTTATCCAGAAGCTCTATACCAGTTTTAGCATATACCCTATCATATCTAGGCTTCTCTCTAATTACGACAGCACCTAGATCTTGATCTTCGCTTACTGCTTGTACAACAGGATTGCTTACTTGTTGATTGATGCTTGGTGATATAGCTTGAACACCTATACATGGAGGATTATTTGGATCACTGATGAACCTCATAAGTTTTAGGCAAAATCCGGTGGATGGTGAATAATGGATACAGTTCCTGCATGTTCTTACAGCCATGCCAACACCTAACTTTACTGAGAAGAGCAATCCCTATAAGGCATAGGGTAGCTCTCATAATTATGCTTTACGTTTAGATACCACATGCTATGCTATTTCACCTTATAAATTTAATATAGTTAATGAAACTAAGATAATTTAGGCCTTACTTCTATATCGACCCCCAGCCTTTTGCCGACTCTATCTATCCTTTTCTTGAATTTTCCCATAATAATCGGTAAATATTCCGGATCTATTGAAATAATTACCTTCCCCTCGCTAAGCACGTCTATATCAATGCTTTCATCCGGAATATATCTACGGATAATCTTCTCTATACTTCTCCTTATACGTTTTTCCTCTTTACTTTCGTACCTCTTTATGGGGACAACAAATGTCCTCTCGCCGAAAACATACATTTCATACTCAGGTTTTCCTGTAAGAAAATCTTTTACTACAACCACCGGCCTTGCTAGATCCGCCTCCCTTAATCCATGCGGAATTTTCACCGTAGTCTCCAGCTCATATACCTTGTTTATGGCGCCATCCTTGATGAATATCACCGTATCTATTATGGATGGAATCATTCCAAGCTCCACTCTCCCTACAAACCTCTGAATAGCATCTATAGCTGAAGTTGCATGTACAACACCAATTAATCCAATCCCAGCTAGCCTCAAATCCGTGTAGAGCTCAAAATCCTTAGTATCCCTCATCTCATCGAAAACCGTATAATCGGGCCTCGAAAGCAGAAGTACATCATGTATCTCCTCTGATGTAGCGTAATTCTTAGAATACTGCGTTATTTCATCCGGCAACTGCATGTCTCTTGGAGACTCCACGGTCTTAACTACCTTTCCTTTCCTCATATAATATTCCGCTAGTGCCTGGGCGAAAGTAGTTTTACCCATTCCAGGAGCGCCAGCTATTAGAATACCCTCCGCCTTCTCCTCCAGCCTCACAATCAATTTTTTAGGTAAATTATAGTCTTCAAGCTTAAGCTTAATGACCGGCCTAACAGCCGTTACCTCCAATCCATCAGAGAAAGGAGGTCTAGTTATAACTATCCTATAGTTTTTAATCTGAATTATTGTAGACCCAGGCCTCTCAACCTCGATGAAGGCATCCCTAGATTCCCTGGCAACCTCATATATGTTTCTAACTATACCCTCAAGTTCAGCCCTAGAAATAGGCTTTGAATCTAGAAGCTTAAACTTCCACTTCCCAGGAGTGCCTATTTTAGCATAAGGTATAACGCCTTCTTTCAGATGAACAGACATAGTTTTATCATCAAAGAACTTTTCAATAAGAAAGCCGTCCCTAGATTCGTCACCTAAGAACAATGCCTTAACGCCAGAAGCAATACATGTCCTATACTGTATCCTATCACACGTAATTACAGTAGCATTCCAGTCCCTTGCAAGCTCCCTAACAACCTCATCGACATTTAAGTCTCTAGAAACCCTATAGCCTTGAGGAATATCCCTAACAACCTCAATCTCAACACCGTCCCTATCTTCGCAGGACTTTCTTAAAAGCCCAAGCTCCTCCAACCCAATAAAGCCTTGACTCATACCCTTCCTCGCTAAATCCTCAAAATATGAAACCAATAGAGAATGAATAGCAATCCTACCCTCAATCCTACCCTCATCTACCCAACGCCTAAGTATACCCGACGTAATAGCCGTCGAATCCGGGAGATATATCTCCTGATAAACCTCTCTAAACATGATTTAACCTACAGAAAAAGGGAATGAAAGCTATTTAAAAACATTTCCCCGTGCCATGCATAGGACACGCCCTCTACGTCCACGCCAGCCAGATCTAACGCACTCGGGCGATTGGGAGTAGCCGGCTGAACGCCTCGCCCCAAACGGGGCTTGGCGCTTACACCGCTACCCCATCAACCCCGTCTTCTACGGGAGCCCTCGTCCCCAACCAAGGGCTGTCGCCAGCCCCAACGGTTGGGGAATGGCCGCCTCTTTTCGGGGAGGGCTTCGGGCTTAGATGCCTTCAGCCCTTATCCCTTATGGCGTGGCTGCCCGGCGATGCCCTGTCGAACAACCGGTAGACTATAGGCCACGGCCCGCCGTTCCTCTCGTACTGGGCGGACCTTCCCCTCAGGCGGCCAGCACCCCCGGCAGGTAGAGACCGACCTGTCTCGCGACGGTCTAAACCCATCTCACGTTCCCCTTTAATGGGCGAGCAGCCCCACCCTTGGCGGCTGCTGCACCGCCAGGATGGGAAGAGACGACGTCTGGGTACCAAACCGCGGGGTCGATGTGAA
>Ga0164311_10000713_pt1 | contig 15140 bp, 14 predicted proteins | sample GuaBasSedimGuay2_FD_121796 | JGI IMG/M metagenome (GOLD analysis project Ga0164311, IMG submission 121796) | Subseafloor sediment microbial communities from Guaymas Basin, Gulf of California, Mexico - Guay2, Core 4569-9, 9-12 cm | ecosystem: Environmental > Aquatic > Marine > Hydrothermal vents...
CCTCTTTTTTCTCATTTGAAACAACGGAACATCCACCATTACATGCCGAGACAGTTCCAAATGTTGCCACAAGAAATACAGTGGCAATCACCAAACTCATCATTTTCTTATTCATGATATCACTCTTTTTGTTTAGTTGAGAGTTTTACTAGCTCCCAACTAATATATATGCACCTTTATTTATAAATTTTTCGGTTCTTTTTATGAAAAAATTAGATATCAAGAAAAATATATCAAAACTTGTATCATTACAACTGAACTCATCTCGTTTTGAGTCAGGCCTTAGGATCATCTGATCAAAAAATTTATAACTCAAATTATCCTATTTTTATGATGGATGATAGTAAAGGAAACTTTAAAATAAAAAAAATAACTTCTGTTTCAATCATTGTTTTATTTATTTCTTCCATTTATTTTTCAGTGTTAGCTGAGATGGATAATGAGTTAACCACTGAAAACACTGTTATACTTTCTAATAAAACAGATGAAGCTTTCTGTAAAGACTTTTCGCCGTATCTGAGGAAATTATCCGTAGACTGGGTAGATGTACAAAAATTCAGGGAGATAAAAGACAAGAATATCATTATTATAGGAGGACCCGATGCTGAAGACATAGGAGATATAGTCAGGAAATTGATTACACAGGAAGAAGCAGAGCATATTCGTAGGAATGGAAGTTATTCTATTCTTAAAAAAGATAATCCATGGACAGAGAAACGAGTAATATATATCTTTGCAGGATCAGATAGAGTGTTTACAAAAAAAGCAGCAGAAATGGGTATGGAAACTCTCATTCAAAAAGTGAAAAATCCAGAAGATTGGTTTAGATACTCTTTCTCTATCTGTTCCTTAGAAGAAGCACAGGAATATATAGCTCAATTCCAGTTTATTCCAGAGGATAAAGAATTGTCTACGGATGAATTGAGTATTGAACTAAATGCTCATCTGCCTGAGCATATTACTGTACAGGAGGCTAAGGAGGATGTAGAGTATCTTTTTTATCTACTATCCCATGGTTATAGTGGCTATGGATATTTCAAAACTAAAGGAGATTTTGATCAGGCTAAAAAAGATATATTATCAGAGATAGAAACTCGTTCTACATTAACTCCTGAGAGTTTTTCAGGACTGCTTCACAAACACTTAGAATTTATCCGTGATGGTCATTTTATGGTAGGACATGATACATATTTCCAGCATAAAGTTTTCTGGTACGATAAAAATTTTGAAATATGGAAAACTGGAGAGAAATATTACTTTATTTCAGATAATAAAAAGTGGGAGATTGTTAAAATCAATAAAAAAGATCCAAAAAACTTTATTTTTCCATCATTAAATCCGGATGGCGAGCCTATCTACCGAATAGGAGTTCTTTCAAAGATCTCTCCCAACCCTCTTGTTCTTATAGCAAAGGACGAAAATGGAGTTGAAAAAATATTCGAAATAAATCTTTATTCCTCGAACTATACTCCAAAAGGAATATTTGAAGAATGTAAGATTTCTGGAATTCCAGTGATATCTATTCGATCATTTTCTACGGATTATATTGATCAATTAGAAAAATTCCTTCAAACTGCCAAGAAGTACAGAGGCGAGCCGTACCTTATTCTTGATATCAGAGGTAATGGAGGAGGAAGCTCTGAATGGCCCAGAAAATGGGTCAAACAATTTACAGGGTATAATCCCGAAGATTTTATTCATACTATGTTTTTAAGCAGGACCACACTTATCGGTAATATCAATTACATAAAACAACACTTGAAAGAATATCCAGACAATGAGATATACAGAGAATTGTTAGATCGCTATGAAGGACTACTGGATAAATTTGAGAGAAACTCAGACAAACCCCACTGGTCAGAAATTACATTTCCGAGTATCCAAACGATCCCGAACACCACCAAGGTAATAGTCCTGATGGATGGAAGGGTCTGTTCCGCTGGAGAAGCATTCATTAATTATTTGCGTCAGATAGAAAATGTAATTTTTGTAGGTGAAAATAGTTGTGGGATGATTACATTTGGTGATAATACTCTTCATCAACTTCCAAACTCAAAACTTAGCGTTTGTCTTCCCTCCACACTTTTATTTCCTCCCGATTTAAAACTTATCGAAGAAGAAGGATTTTTTCCTGATCTGTGGGTTCCCGCAGATTATGCTTTATTTTATGTTCTTAACGCTATAGAAAAAGGAAAGATATGAAATTTAAATACGCCAGGAGCAAACTAAACTCACTTTCTAATTTTAGAGTTTACAGTTTAAATATTTCTTCTCGATATACAACTTTAAGCCTTTTTCGAACAGAAATTTTTGTGCAGGACATCCTGGACCTTCATTGAACTTTTTAAATTTCTTATACGCTTCCCATCGACAACCACCCATACATAAAGGAAGGAATTTGCATTCTTTACATTCTTGAACAAAAGTAGGATCAAAACTATACGTTTCATAATACATTGGCTCTGGAACAAATCTTCCATCTTCAGATATTTTTCCTATTCTAAATTCTTTCATTCCAATAGTACTCCAACAACTATATATATCCATAAATGGATCTATTATGAAAGATGTTTCAATTGGAAATGCACAAGGGATGTTCTTCCGAGATGGTCTTATTGCCTTCATTTTAAACCCCATACCCAAAGACATTTCCCATAATTTTGAAATTTTATCTCTAATCTCTTTCCCTACTAAGTAATAATCAGAAGATCTTTCCTCGCAGACAGGAATTTCTTGTGAGAATATTGGAGCAAAATAAATTGGAACATCTTCTAATCTTTTTATTTTTAGTTCCTCTAAGAGAATTTTCATACTTTTATAATTAGTTTTATCTACATTTATACGAATATGAGGCTTTATATTCTTATATTTTAAAGTATTTTTTATATTTCTTACTATTATATCAAAAGTTCCTTTTTTATCAGAAAAAAATCTCTTCTTGTTATGTAATTTTCTACAACCATCAAGTGTCACTTGGATAGAAATTGGATATGGCTGTTTTGAAAGAATTTCAAGTTTTTCTTCAGATAAAAGTGTAGCGTTCGTCACTATTCTAAGACTCACGTGTTTATTGTTATTTCTCATATCTCTTAATTTATCTATAACATATAGACAAGCTCTCCAATTTAGAAGAGGTTCTCCACCATATAGTGTTAAATCCAATTTTTTTACTTCATCTATCCAAATCTGAAAAATTGTATCTATATTCTCTGGCGACATTCTATTTTTGTCTCTTTTGATGTCGCCAAGATAACAATAAGGACATGAGAGATTACAATCGTACGTTGTTATCAGCATTAGGGAAATTCTACTTTGTTTTTGTGGGAGTTCTAATGCTTTTCTATACTGATATCTCAAATAATTCAGTTCAGAGAAATTTTCTGGAATTATGATCCCATTTTCCAGTAATTCAGAAATTAGATTCTTGGGAACAAGCTCAAGATCTACATTTTGTATACTCTCATATAGTTCTTGATCTACGAGGACTAGACTATCTTTTAAAGCATTATATATAATATAATTTTCCCCTTTCTTGAAAGTAAAATTATATTGAGATATTCTATATTTACTCATATCATTTGTACCAATTCCTTGCACAAAATCATGGCCAACATACTCTTTTTATTTCTTTTCTCATTACACTTCATTATATCTTCTTTATATATTCCCTTCTCTGGGGAATATATCTGGTGGGCAATGATAATTATAGTCACATAGGATACAGTAATCTCCAGGACAAACATATCCAATAGGACATTCCAGTTGAAGAGGACATTGCTCTGGACCAAAGTGCATAGGATCAATATCTACTTTATATCGAGTTCTTTTTTCCAACACCTTTAATTTCATGATATCACCTCTTTTTAATTAGTTGAGAGTTTTGCTAATTTCTACTAATATATATATAGTTATCTTTATTTATAAATTTTTTGGTCTTGAAGTTCTGGAATATTACCGATAACAGAAGTAACTCTGCCACTTCTTCAGAAATTGTTAGAGACAGCTTCTGTTTATAAATGCAGCTAACTAAATGGATACATATTAATCCAAATTGAGATCGAAAATCTATACCCTTCAACATTGATAAATCCTTAACGAACAGAACCGATCGACCACAAAGTTTTTAAATTGTGTAAATTATAACATTGCGATGTATAAAACTACACAACAGAAGATAGCTATGGCTGGAATAATGGCTGCATTAATGGCTATAGCTGGATTTTTTCCTGCGATACCATTACTGGGCCTGGGTAAGGTTATCTCCGTAGGTGTAATAATTATGCCTCTTATAGGAATCCTTCTGGGACCTTTTGTTGGTGGGTATGCAGCTCTTGTTGGTGCATTGATCGGTGAAACAATAGCACCTTATGGTGCTGTCTTTGGTTTTTTTACATTTATTCCTCCAGCTCTTGGGGCTGTAAATGCCGGGCTTCTATCCCATAAAAAATGGAAACTCTCTTTTTTACTTCTCTTTTCACTTACAATATTATGGTATGCAACAGATATAGGATCTGAACTTTATTATTTCCCGTATCTGCATCTTCTTGCTCTTCTTATGATCATCGTATTCAGGGAAAGATTGTCATCCCTCAAAGAGCATCTATTTCTAAAAACCTTCGTTATTTCATTTGTTTCTATCCTGACAGACCACATAGCAGGGAATCTCATATTTATTCTTCTTTATTCTCCTGCAAAGGCAGCATTTTCCGCTATTCTTATACAGTATTCATTTGAAAGAATCCTGATGTCTCTCTTCTCAGCAATAATAGTAACGGGAACACTGAAAACATTAAAAGAGGTGAGTATATGGAGATTAAAAAAATAGGAGTTTTGATAGCTGTGTTTGTTTTGGTTGCAGGCCTGGCGTATGTTAAAATGGGAACAAAAACAATGGAAAAAGAGGATAAAAAGATCCTTACTGTGGAATACAATGGAAAGGAAAAGAGTTTTACCTTGGAAGATCTGATGAATCTTGAAAAGACTTCGATAAAGACTGAAGATCCGTACTTGGGGAAAGAAATACTTTACGAAGGAGTATCCTTGGAAACATTTGAAAAAGAGCTAAGTATAAACTGTGAGAGCGTTAAGGTCATTGGAGAAGATGGATACAACAAAACAATAAACTCGAAGGATTTTAACCTCGGAATTATAGTGGCATATAAAGCGGATGGAGAACCTATCAAAAAAGGTGATGGAGGTCCCATAAAACTCTGCTTTTCAGAAGAAGCTAAAAAGATATATGATGAGAAGAACTGGGTATGGTGGATAGCTATGTTAGAGTTTGAATGAGAAGTACTGAAGTCAAACTTCACCTTCTTTTAGAAAAGTTGCACTGGAATTTTTTTGAGTGGACTTTCTTTATAATGGAGATTTGGTTTTCTTTAGTTAAAAATGGATATTATAGGTATGGATATTATAGGTGATATCGCATTGCTTATCTACAATCTCGACAATATCCTCTGGAAAAATATCTTTCGAGGATTCTACTTCAATAGCTACAATACTCTATTGAGCAGATAGTCCACCAAGTTTTTCTGTGCCGATTCAGGATATGTAGTAATGACAGGGATTCTTATCTCAATATAAATAAATTGTGTATAAAAAGAAAAGGTTTCGGTTTTACTTTATAAAAAGAGCATTTCATAGAAAAGATAAATTCTAAAAGAAAATCGAAAGCATTAATTTAAAATATTCTTCTTTTTTCTATACTCTTTCCACCATGACAAAAAAAGCATAGGCATTACAATAATCTTACTGATAATCCCTACAATTAAATCACTTAAAAAAAAACCATTGCCCCAGAAAGAGATTTCTCCCCTAAGTCTGGATTTAAATGCATCCATACAATTTCCACCTCTATTTATCCAATTGAATATTTTTACAATTGCAATAACAGATTCTCTCCACCTTTTAGGTTCAGATAATTTCCATTTATGTAGTATTTCTTCTGCTACTTCATGCTTATCCTCAGCTACTGCTCGAGCATAAAATACAGCCTCTGCATCCCTTCCTGTAAAAGGGATTTCTCCAGCCTGCCCCAACAATCTAATTTCTTCTTCTGTAAGTCCGACAGATCTGCCGAAACCTTTATGTATATATTGACAAACTTTACAATCATTTACTTCAGAAATAGCTATCATTATCCCTTCTCTCAATTTAGGATCAAATTTATCTGGAGACAGATAGATTGCCAAAAATTTTGGCACATAAAAAATTATTATTATCATTTCTAAAATGAAATTTATAAATCCTATCTTTCTTTTTTTAAATTCTTTTTTCATTATCCCCCTCTCTTTTTTTCTATTTAAAAAATTATCTGAAGGATTTTACTTAAATTCTTATTATCTATAATAAATATATAAATATGATATATTAGATAATATATTCTATCTATATCTCGCTCTTATAGGTATGAGTGAGTATAGAAAAAGTTTTAAATAGGGATAAGAAAAATACAATTTGAGAACATATGAATAGGATACTTTTTGAGGAGAAATATGAAAAAGGTGATATATATGAAAAAGAATAAAACATTAAAACTTGTAAGTCTTTTGTTAGTGTCAGTTTTGGTACTGACAATGTTAAGTGGATGTATAAGTGAAAAGAAAGAGACTCCGGCTCCTACTACAGCAGTGCCAACTACGACAGAGACTAGTACCACCGGAGGAGAACTGCCAGAACTTGTATTTCCACCTCGTGCGGATAACAGCAGATTTGCGAAATTTTTAGGGTACAAGACTTCTGAATCCTCAGAACTTGGATATGCAGAGTTCGGTGCAATTCGAGGAGCGATTTATGGTGCAATAAAAGAGGAGGGATTGAATGCCTTCGATCTAAACTGGCTATCAAGCGAAACAGGTTTGTCCAAAGAAGCCGTTTCGAACAGCCTACAGAAAATGCTAAACGAAAAATACCTGGGGCTTCGTATGAGTTTGTCACCAGGCAGATCTACATGGTTCCCATACTATGTCGTATATGCCCCTGTGAAGTTGAAACCGGGAACACCAGAATCAGTAAAAGAGGAATTAGGACAAAAAATTCGGGACGAGATGTTCTTCTGTACCTCTTACGAGTTGAAGGGTGACTTTGATTTCTGGATCGGATGGCATGCCGAAAGCTGGGAGACGATAAAGGAACGGGCGTTAGATCCATATCTTGAGAACGATGCTTGGCCTATTGAAAATTACATTATACAACCAATATCAGCGCAGATAAGACATGGAGGCACAAACACAGGTGAAGCCACTGGAGACAAGGCATACACCTTCTCTTTCCCAGATCACTTCGATAATCTCCCTAGTGTTACAGGCGGAAAGCTAAATAGTGATGACGTAGCTGTCATAAAGGCCCTAAATGAGAAGAATCTTAATGAGTTTGACTGGGGCACAATCGCTAAATACTCACCAAAAACTGAATCCGAACTTAAGGATCTTTTGGAGGGATTGCGCGAATCCACATCACTAATAGGTCCATTCTGGGCTATCAATGAAGAAAAACTTGGTATTACTTCACATTGGTTCTTCGTACAAGTTAATCCACTCGCTACCTGTGACAAGATGTGCGAATACTTAGATAAAGTGCAGGATATAAACGACCTTCACTTGATTTACTACCACCACGATTCGATCACAGCATTTACTCTCGCAGCATGGGAAGGCTTGGCTGACATAAATGAGATTAGAAACCAACTTAAGGCAATTTTCGGCGACGATCTGATAAACATCTACGAAGCGGAGCAAATCCAACAGTACAGATGGTGGACAACGCTCTGGTATGGAGATAAATGGAACACACCTGGTGGAGCATACACATACAAACGTTCCAAGTAATTAAATTTTTTTTCTTTTATTTTTTATAAACTTGGTTTAAGGAGAGGATCCTATGAAAAAAGAGTTTCAAAGGAAGCATAAGGATTTTAAGAAGATAATAGAGCCACTGCTAATTATTCTTATATGTCTGGGCATAAATCTTTACGTTGGATATTTGTCAGGCTGGTCACAGCTTGGGACTCTCTTGGCCGCTTTTATTGAAGGTCCGATAGTTGCCATCCCGGTGGGATTTCTTTCCCCAATTTTGGATATAGGATCACGAAGCATAGCAACTTCGGAGCCCAGATTGATAATGGCTGGGGGAGGAGTTCTGATTGCCCTCGTTTCGGGTTTTCTAGTCAAACATGGCTGGGCTAAAAATATCTGGAAGCCACTCTTAATTTTTGTTTTTGTTCTTGGGATATTTTCCTTCAGTTCTTTTTTGCATTCTATGGATTACTTAAGAATAGCAGAAGGTATTACTTGGTTAAATGCAATCTTTAGTTGGTTCATGGCCGATCCTGTAAGTTACCTTCGATTATGGATTGATAATACAATGAACATTGTTATACCGGTATTTATCTCAGTCTATGTTGCTTGGCTCATACCTAAGATCGCAACATTGAGATTCGAGTTTAGGTATAAAGACAAATACGGTATTTTAGATACTGCTCATTTAGGATCAGAGCTTGCTACTTACCCTGTAGTAGGAAAAATTTTTGGGGGGGCGGTAAGAAGATTAGCTATGTTATACATGTCTTTACAAAAAGAAGAAAAAGAAAAAACTGTAAAAGTATCTGAGATAAGAGGTGATTATGTGTTCAATCAGGAAAGAGGATATGGATTTAGATTACCAGAAATAGCATCAGAATGGTCGAAGGTTCAGGTGCAGTTAATAATGGGTTCTATACAGTATAACACAACAAATGTGGATATCTTTAATTTAGACACTGTAGCAAAAGAACTTAACTTAGACAAAGAGGAAGTAAAAAAGAGAGTAAAAAGAATGCTCGATGAACATCTGATATTAAATACTTTTGATGCCTCGCTACAGGCATATGGATATTTTTTGTGTTACGCAGCTATAAAACTAAAGCCAAAGACATCTAAAGAAAAGAAAGCTGAGATTTCAAAGTGGTTAGAAGAAAATGACTATATATGCACAGGATACGAAACCGAAGGGGATTATGATTTTTACATAGGAGTTCACATCCCAACAATAGATGGTTTTAATGAGAAGGTCATGAAAAAACTGTATACTACACCAGAGATAGAAGAAATAAAGTGTTTACCCGTAATGAGATTAATAAGACAAGAGAGGATATGGCACTGGGATGCGGAAAGGTCAAAATGGAGAGAGCCCATATATGCACCAAACGAGTTTGAAAAGCTTGCACAAATCCAGAATAAACTCGATAAAACAGACTTAGAAATAATAAAGCTTTTGAATAAGAAAAAAGATATTAAAGATCAATATAATATAAATTTCTTCTCTAAGAACATAGAGAAGACACAAAAGATTTTAGAGAGATTGTACGAAAAAAGGATGCTTGTATCTCCTATCTTTTTGAACTGGATGAAACTTAACTATACACCACATTTTATTTTGGTAAAACTTAATGATAAATTGTCCACCGCAGAAAAAATAGAGATTGCCAATAAGATAGCTGAAAACCCAATTTTTAATCTTGTGTTCCAGCATAACGACAGCTACTTTGACTTATCTCTATGCGTATATAAAAACATAGTGGACATGAAGACACTAAAAGATGAACTCAGTAAAATCAGAGAAATAAAAGAGATAAAAGAAATGGATGCAACAAAGCAATACAGAATGTGGACTTTAATGCTGAACGATAAAGAATGGGGAGAGTGCAGGATGAAATGGGATTAAAATAAGTTTTTATTTTTTTATTTTTCAAAATCTGGGTAATTATGATGGAATATTTCTCTAAAACAACTGAAGTTCCTATATATCGAATTTTGGGACATATAAGAGAGTTACCAAGTGAATTCCAGAAATTTGTTTTTAAAAATCTAAGAGAGGATCAGAGATTAGATATTGTAGATAGGAAGCTATTTATCAACACATATTATCCTCTGATACCAAGCAAAGCCTTCAATTCACTTGTTTTTGCTTTAACTGAAGCATCTAAAGGGCATCCAGTTCCTGAAGTGGTTACAATAGCAGTAACACATAAGTGCCCGTATGATTGTTTTTACTGCAGTGTTCCAGATAAAAATGGAGAAGATATGCCCTTATATAAAATAAAAGAAACTATAAAAAATTTGCAAGGTATGGGCACGTTTATTTTTGCCTTGACTGGAGGAGAACCTCTTTTGCGTAATGACCTTGAAGATATAATATCTTGCATAGATGAGAGATCTATAGTCAAACTTTATACTACAGGATATGGACTTAACCTGAAAAAAGCAAGTGAACTTAAAAATGCAGGTCTGGACTCTATAAATATAGCTTTGGACAATATAGACAAAGATGTACACGATCGTATATATGGTGTTAAAGGAGCTTACGAAACTTCTTTAAAAGCGATCGAAAACGCTAAAAGAGCAAGATTGTTAACGTGTGTATCTACAGTAGTAACAAAAGAGAGAATAGAATCTGGAGAAATAATAACATTTCTAAAATATATGAAAAAGATAGGTGTTGATGAGGTGACTATCTTTGAGCCCGTTCCTACTGGAAAAGTAATAAACGAGACGAGCATTATTCTGAGCAGATCTCAAAGAAAAAAGTTAATTGAATTACAAAAAGAGGCAAACAAAAACAAAGAATACCCCAGAGTTCTCTCCTTTCCTTATGTGGAAAATAAAAACTTTATGGGATGCTGCGCAGGGTACAACCGTTTGCATATAACTGCCAGTGGGGAAGTACTTCCCTGTGACTTTACTCCTCTATCCTTTGGGAATATAATAAGTGAAAATATAGAGGATATATGGAAAAAAATGCACACTTACTTTAACAAGCCCCGAGAATCTTGTATAATGATAGAAAACCACAAAAAGATATACGAAAGCTCAAACGGTAAGCTCCCAATAAAATTAAAAAATACCGAGGATATACCCATAGATCCAAATATTGGAGAGATCCCTTTATTCTATAAAAAATTAGGCGTAAAATAGGAGGATATCATGGCATATGATTTTACTTTTGACTTAACACCTGTTTCTCAATATCTTTTTAAAGAGATCATTGTAATGTTTGATAAAAAAGAGATTCATAGAAATATTGAGAAAAAAGTACTTTTTCTAATCCAAAAATTTAAAATACAGGAGATCACAGGATTACCACTTTCTGAGGTCCTAATGGTTGTAGGAGACATAGTAGATATATATATTAAAAATCTGAGTATGAGAGAAAATTTTTTACAAACAAAAAGAAGAGCTCTTTTATTACCTCATTGTGCAAGAAAGTATATGAATAACAGGTGCAAAGCTAATTTTGATCCAAAAATTTCTTCTTACTATTGTAACCATTGTAGTAGTGATTGCTTAATTAACCAAGCAACAACTCTCGCTCAAAATAAGGGGTACGATGTTTATGTTTTGCCTGGAGGATCTTCGATTCGTAAGATAATAAAAATGGATGTATATGAAGGGATAATAGGAGTTGCCTGTTGTGATGAAATCAAGTCAGGGGGAGATTATCTAAAAAGAATAGGTATACCATACCAAGCAGTTCCACTTACAAAAAACGGATGCAGCAATACAAAATTTAGTCTTGAAGTTTTGGAAGGAATCTTATGATAAGAGGTATTGGAGTAGATATACTACAGATTCAAAGAATGAAAGATATAGTAGAGAAGAACGGAAAAGTATTCTTGGAAAAAATTTTTACTAAAAGAGAACTAGAATATGCCTATAATAAGAAAGACTATGTATCGCACCTCTCGACTTTATTTGCTGGCAAGGAAGCAGTATTCAAGGCATTTGGAACGGGATGGTCCGGAGGCGTTAGATTACGGGAGATAGAAATAAAACATGAAAAATCTGGTAATCCTACCGTATCTCTTTCTGGTAGATTTGAAGAAAGAGCAATAAAATTAAAAATAAAAAAAATTTTTTTGAGTTTATCTTTTGACACAGAGTATGCGATTGCTTTTGCTATACTTATAGGGTGATTATTTTTCCTTGAGAAGCTTCTCTATGTAGTCTATAGCTTCTCCAACTGTCTTATTTTTCCTAGCTTCTTCCATATCTATTTCAATATCAAACTGATCTTCCATTGTCGCACACATTTCAATTATCTGTATAGATTTCGCCTTTAGATCGTCAACAAATTTTGTATTTCTGTTGATCTGGCTTTCCTCTATTTTAAACTGTTCTGCAACAATTTTTATAACTTCCTCTTCAATTGACATTTTTATACCTCCTTTTCATATTTTGTAAAATATTTTATTTTCCTACTTCTCTCACTATCTTAACTACATCAGACACAATCATCTTCTCTTCATCTGTAGGTATTACCAAAACCTTAACTTTCGATTTTTCGTTGCTGATTATACTCTCTACACCTTTAGCCCCTCTATTTTTCTCTTCATCTAACTCGATCCCTAACACCTTCATATTGTTGCATATCATTGATCTTATCTCAGGTGAGTTCTCTCCTATGCCAGCTGTGAATACTAACACATCCAGAGATCCTAGCACAGCAGTATAAGCACCTACATATTTCTTAATTCTATAAGCAAACATATCGAGTGCTAATTGACATCTTTTATTACCTGATTTTGCATTACTTATTATCGTTCGAACATCATTACTGATTCCTGAAATTCCCAATAATCCACTTTTCTTGTTCATAAGATTATCTATCTCATCTATATTAAGACCAGCTCTTCTGTATAAGAAGAATACAATAGCAGGATCTAAGTCTCCGCATCTGGTACCCATAATTAAACCTTCTAAGGGTGTGAAACCCATACTAGTATCTATAGACTTACCCTTATCGATCGCTGTTATACTTGCTCCATTCCCTAGATGACATGTAATGATCCTAAGTTCATCTATTGATTTCCCCAAAATTTCTGCTGCTCTTATCGCTACATATTTGTGTGAAGTACCATGAAATCCATATTTTCTGATTTTATATTTTTTGCAATACTCATAGGGGAGAGCATACATATAGGCTTTTTCAGGCATAGTGTGATGAAAAGCAGTATCAAATACCGCTACCTGTGGAATCCCAGGAAACAATTTTTTGGCCTCTTTTATACCCTGTAAGTTAGGAGGGTTATGTAATGGGGCTAATGGTACACATTCTTCTATTTTCTTTATAACTTCGTCTGTGATCATAGTAGATTCAAAAAATTCGTCCCCCCCATGAACAACTCTATGTCCTACAGCACTGATCTCAGAGATATCACTTATTACACCAAGGTCTTTATCGGTCAAAGTATCTATAATCACCTGGAGTCCTTTACTGTGATTCGGAGCATCTACATCTATTTTTGTTTTTTTATCATTTGCCATGTGTTCAAGATAAGATCCTTCTTCTCCTATTTTAGCTATAATTCCTTCGCCTAAAGCTTTGTTTTTTTCCGTGTCGAATAGTTGATATTTTACAGAAGAACTACCTGAATTTAAAACTAATATTTTCATCTCTCTCGCCCCTTAACTTGCGCCGATGTCATTATAAAAGCCCCGAGGATATCATTTATTGTTGCTCCCCTAGAGAGATCAGATACAGGCTTAGCAAATCCCTGTAGCAGGGGACCATAAGCATCAGCTTTAGCCAGTCTTTGGGTTAATTTATAGCCAATATTTCCAGAATTTAAATCTGGAAATATCAAAATGTTGGCTTTTCCTGCTACTGGACTCTCTCCCTTTATCTTTCTCTTTGCTATTTCAGGTATAATAGCTGCATCAACTTGTAATTCCCCATCTACAAGTATATCGGGTCTCTTTTTTTTGACAATTTCTGTAGCTTTGATCACTTTTTCTACCGGTGGTTCAATTGAGCTTCCTTTGGTGGAAAATGAAAGCATTGCGACTCGAGGTTCCCACCCTAAAAGGACTTTCGCACTGTTAGCACTCGCAATCGCTATGTCTGCTAATTGTTCTGCATTTGGATCTGCATTAACTGCACAGTCCGCAAATATCAGCATGCCACTCTCACCACCTTCGAAATCAGGTATATTCATTACAAAAAAACTTGAGGGGGTCGTGATTCCTTCTTGCATACCAATTACCAACTCACTTGCCATTATCACAGTTGAAGTTTCATATACTCTTCCAGCTACCATTCCGTCAACATCGCCACTTTTTACCATCATAGCTCCATAATATATCGGTCTTTTTAGTAGCCTGATTGCAGCACCTTCGGAGATACTGCTAGATTTTTTATAAATATTCACATATCTATCCAGCTGAGATGAAGAAGCTGGCTCCACAATTTTTACTCCTTCCAGAGAGACATTCAACTCTGAAGCCTTTTTCTTTATTCTTTCCTCATTTCCTAAAACAACAGGATATCCAATTTTCTCTTTAACAATGAGTTCAGTAGTTTTGAGAATTTTCTCGTCTTCTCCTTCTGGGAAAACTATTTTCTTTGGATTAGATTTTACTTTTTCTTTTAGTTCTTCCATCAAGCTTTGTTTTTCGTTTTTCATTTATTCACCTCTGCGTTTTTGATCAGAAATGTATTCTTTAAAGAAGAATTTAAATGTTTCGGTCACTTATAATACTTTCTTATTACCTGAATTTCGCAAAAAAAATACACCAAAATATAAGAATAAGATTTTTTATAACTTTAAAGTTGAGAAATGAAACTCTCCATTATATTCAGTTAAGGAAAGATTTATAAACTTATGTTTCAATATAGGTATTAGGGATGGTTTCCTCCTTTTCCATCCCCCTCTCTTCTACACAAAAATCTTCAATAGAGAAGATAAATCTGCATCTGTTTTTATCCCTGTTTGTGAGAAGTGTGTTCTTGATGCTTTAAATCCGATCTCTCTGAGATCGTCAATGACAGAGTCGATCTTTTTTAAATCAAATTTATATAGTTTTGCAAGTTTATGAATATCATAATAGAATGGAGTATCTATCTCATTCTTTATTATCGTCATCTTCTTTCTGAGATCTGAAGATATCTCCTTTTTTATAATTCTATCCAGAAAACTGTCATTTTTTATCCTTCCTGTCCATACAGGTACGGAAAAACTTATTTTTCTCCCACAGAAAGGACATCTCTGTATAAGTTCTTTGGAGTACGCCCTGTAACCACATCCACAGTAATATACTATACTCAGATCCTCTATGTTTTTTTCCATTGCAGTTAAACTTTTCTTCACTCTGAGAAATACACGC
>Ga0164311_10000714_pt1 | contig 15132 bp, 14 predicted proteins | sample GuaBasSedimGuay2_FD_121796 | JGI IMG/M metagenome (GOLD analysis project Ga0164311, IMG submission 121796) | Subseafloor sediment microbial communities from Guaymas Basin, Gulf of California, Mexico - Guay2, Core 4569-9, 9-12 cm | ecosystem: Environmental > Aquatic > Marine > Hydrothermal vents...
CATTCCATTTTCCTAAGCCATACTGACCTTCTCTATGGAGTACTTTGTCAAGAGATTTGATGTCCGGCCCCTCCTGACCACGAGGGTACATTACAATGTCCGCATCTGATGCAGAATAACCAAGATATGATTTCCCTTCATTGATGAATGACATGATTTTCAGTAGCAGCACTTGGTTATTTGTGATGACTAATTTACTTCCGAAAATCGATCTGAGAAAATCAACTGTTTTTCCATACACATCTGATTCTTGGGCTTCCTTATCTCTGCAAGCCGAAAACAACTGTGAAATCTCATTCGCCCAAACTCTAATACCACTCACTTCACTCACCACACTCCAATCAAAGCAACCTGCAAGAGTGCATGCTTGAGTATAGGTCTTTCGGCACTTCAATCAACATCATCTGAGGGGGCAACCCCCTCTTGACACTCCTCAGATGGTCGGACATCTCCTGAAGTGAGAATAGCATCTCTAATGTTATTCCTAGTGATGAAGATTGCAAGATCATGGTCGACTGTGAGAAACTGATATCGATTCTTCAAGGCTGCTGCGTACAATAGATTGTCAATCATGTCAGAATGTCCTCTCTGGAGAAATCTTAGAGCCGTGAGATGGTTCTCAGGGCTCATCTCGACGGTATCATAGACCGCGGTCTTCGTTATGCCCAAGAGGCCACGTTGATAGATTGGCTCTTGGTAGTTTCCCTGCCTTATCAGTCTGACCACAAGCCCACTGCTCTCAAGGAGGCTCCAATCAGAGTAGAACAAATGATTCCTTCTTGACTCGAGTCTAGAGAGTGCTTCAATCACCTCCTATGTTTTCTACTTCATAGAGGTAGGAGCAGCTTGTTTCACGATCCTGCCGGAACGTGAAAGAGGTACGGGCCTTAACGGCGGGTTAGAGTGCAGCTATGGTTGCATCAAGGGGACTTACCCTTGCCGCTCACTGTTGGGCACCCTTTTCATTTTGCAGAGTTTTGTCAAAATGAGTTGAGGCTATTTTCTTTCATGATATCATTTTGATTTTGAGATGCCTTTCAGAATGCGTTTCATATCATCAATTGATTCGTCGAAGTCTAATATCCTCTCATCAGCATCTTCAAGATCATCAAAGTAGTCACACACAAAATCAACTGTTTCTTCTTCGAAGGTTTCAATAATGAGATTAGCATCAAATCTTCCTTCTGGTGGGATTACAACTCCTGAACTAACTTCTTCATCTGTGATAGTAGAATGGAGATATACTCTCACAGTATTAATCTCTCTTCTAAGCGACATTACGAGCTTTTCATCATCCATGTAAAGGAAAGTTCCAGCGGGTAGTGGTTTCATACCAAGTCGCCGACCTAGCATCCTACTCTCCCTAAAGACATGCCCTTGTTTATTCATTCTTCGTTATCAGGTAGTTACTTCCATCCATTGGAGCTATAAGTTATATGGTCCATCAAAACTCGCTTTCTCGGATGTATTCACAATGACAGAATGCAGGTGTGAGAAAGGCGAACATCATAAAGAGATGAGTAGAGAAGAACAGATAGTTCATCTTGAGAGTTGCATGGAAACTACTATTCACAAATTAGAGTGCATCAAAGATGAATTGAAGAGCCTTAGAACTCAATAATGCTCTCGTCTGACAAGGAAGGGTTGACCACTATTGACTCTAGTCGTTGCCGTTCAAGATCTTGTGAAGAAGTATGATGACATTTCAGCAGTAGATGGAATCAGCTTCTCTATACAACGTGGAGAGATATTTGGTCTCTTAGGACCAAACGGTGCGGGAAAGACAACAACAGTACGCATGCTTACTGGAGTGATATCACCCACTTCAGGGTCCATCTCAGTTTTGGGCCTTGAGATGCCAAGACAGGCTAATGAGATTAGACAATGCATTGGAGTCCTTCCTGAAACAGCGAATGTCTATGTAGATCTTACAGGACAACAGAATATGTACCTGTTTGGGGGCCTCTATGGTCTGAGAAAATCCATCGTGGCTGAGAAATCCACGCAGCTCCTCAAGAAGATGAATATCTATGAGGTCAAAGATAGAGCGGCGAAGACCTATTCGAAGGGAATGAAACAGCGATTGAGTCTTGCTATGACTCTTATGACCGAGGGGGAAACCCTCTTCCTTGATGAGCCAACTTCTGGTCTTGATGCAGAAAGCTCACGAGAGATTCGAGGAATTATATCTGAGATGGCCACCGAGGGACGGACAATCATCCTGACAACCCACAATATGCAAGAAGCCCAAGATCTCTGCTCACGGGTAGCTGTAATAAACAAGGGAAAAATCGCAGCGATTGACACGCCAACGAATCTTCGGAGGACTTTCGAGAAGCGTCAGAGCGTTGTCATGAATCTCTCAGAACCTATTCCTCGTGAAAGGATAGAGGAGTTATCGCTTGTTGAGGAAGTGCATATCAGTGGCTCGACAATTCGGTGTTACTCATCAGACCCTGGAAGTGTGTTGACATCTCTTGTGGAGCTAGCTAGACATCAAGGTATCAAGGTTCTATCTGCTTGTACGGAATCTGCTGCCCTTGAAGATGTCTTCCTTGAACTGATACGTCCGAGGAGGGAAATCCCCTGACTAGTACTCTGGATCTTCGAATCCGTCAGATACTTGCTATCGCTAAGAAAGACATGAGGGTCTATTACACAAAGGGGCCTACAATTATCTTTGGCCTCCTCTTTCCATTTTTCTTCTTTCTCTCTTTCGTTGTGGGGAGAAGCATGGACCCGGTAACACTTATGCCTGGTCTTATTGCTATGGTGGTCTTCTTCTCAGCAACAGCAGTTGGACCGGTGATCTTCCCAATTGAAACCAGAGCCCATACACTGGAAAGGCTGATTTCCATGCCTGTACCTCTCTTGTGTATTCTCTTAGGAGATGGCCTTGCATCTGCGACATTCTGTCTCATTTCGAGTTCTGTGCCGCTTATACTTGCAATCATTCTTCTGAAGTTAAGTGTCATTCAAGTGGGACTTACAATCATAGGTATAGTTCTTGGGAGTATTTGCTTTGCATTTTTCGGTCAGTTGATGTCAGCCCCTCCTGTGGATCAGACTTCCACTATCATGATGATTACGACCATGGTGAAATTTCCTCTCATCTTCATCAGCGGCATCTTCATTCCTTTGGCAGCATTACCTGAGATAATCCGTATTGTAGCATTCCTATCGCCTTTGACTTACGTTGCCGACTTATTCTGGTCGTCAGTGGCTGGCATCTCTCTGTTTCATCCCTCTGTTAACCTTGGGATAATTGTGGGATGGACTGTACTTCTTATGGCTGTGTCATTCTTAGCTCACAAAAGAACCATTGAGAATAGACTGTAACATCATATAGTCCTATAGCCTCCGTGAATGAAGGAAAAGGGATGATTCTCTCAAGACTGCTCAGTATCCGTAGCGGAAGCTGCGGATGGAAGAGGATGAGAGTCATTTCGTCTTCCATCAATCACCTCCTATGTTTTCTACTTCATAGAGGTAGAAACAGCTTGTCTTGTGATCTTTCGGGGTTGCAAGAGAGGTACGGGCCTTAACGGCGGGTTAGAGTGCAGCTATGGTTGCATCAAGGGGACTTACCCTTGCCGCTCACTGTTGGGCACCCTTTTCATTTTCTCTTCAGATATTGACCACACCACTAGATGACTCGATACACCTAAATGTCCAAACATATTTTGGAGAACAGGAGGGTATCGATGGGTCGAGAGGAAGAAGCCCAGCAGATAGCTGAAGCCATTATGAAAGATAGCAAACCTTGGAATTCGATATTGGGTTTCACAGGCGACTGGACTCTCTTCTCTGAAGAAACTGTGAGAGAATCTCTGTCCCGTCGAATTACATCGAAAGAAGACATCACAGGGCTCATAGAAGTAATAATGGCAGATCCCAATCTGGGCTGTCAGGTCGACCTAATTGATGCGCTCATTTCAATAGTGTATCAGAACTTTTGTGTCTGTTCTGATTTTCTTGAAGAGGTCTTGAAACATGCTTGCAATGAAGTGCTCAAAGGTCCCATTCATGATTGGTTCATAGAAGTATTGAGAATGGATCAATATGTTATCCCGTTCTACGAACTCCTTTCTCAAGATGTACGGCTTAGGGATGATTCACAACTCGTCGAAGCTCTCAAGAGCAACATGACTGGAATCAAGACTTCGCTCCGCGAAATCGATAATCCTTGGGATCTATTAGTTCCAATTGCACACATTCCAGAGATATTCCTTAGCGATGAAGTCCTGGAGGAAGTCACTGACATAGTTTTCCAGTATAATGATCCTTCCTACGTACTGTCGAGACTTCGGAGAGTTGAGGAGCTACAGGACAAAGAAGAGTTTTGGAACAAACTAATCCAGAAGTTTATGGAAAATGACCACATTCTACTGGAAGATCTTCAAGATGCCTTCGGCTTGAAGTGGTTACTTGTGCCGCAGTTCAGTCATTGGACAGATGCTCGAAATGCTAAAGAGCGGCTCAATAATCTGATTGAAACTAAAGGCTGGCCTCTGATGCGGCTGTCATTGCTCTCTGAGGTCAGGAATGCAGAACTGTACTGTTACAATTCTGGCATGATAACTGAAACCGAGATGGAGGAAACTCGAAATAGATTCTTCGAGATACTTGGAATTGAAAGTCTCTCTGGATACAGGGGTGATTTGAGAGATATAGTTCGAGAAATTGAATGGAAGGGTAGTTTTGACCAGTTGGAAACTGATGTATTTGACAGGGCACTATTCCTGTTGGAGTCACAGATTCATGCAAGCGGATCAACCCATTCGATTGAAATCAAGAAACTAGAGAAGACGCGTGCTGCAAGGCTTATCCCTGAGATACTTGAACTGCGAAATGATGAGATTGAACATGCTGAAGTCAAGATATACAATCGGTCCTGTGTAGACTTACGTCCTCTCTGGCAGTGTAAGTATGGACGCGATATCCTCAAGGCAAGACAAGTCTGGCAGTTTTGCTCAACTGACAAACTCAGAGAGATTGAGGAAGACCTGAAGCAACTTGGATTCAGAATCAGAGTCACACATGCTGAATACAATGAATGCTCTGATATCACACCTCAACCAGAATACAGACTTGGAACAGTGGCAGAAAGAACAGCCAGTTACAATGCTTTTGCTGATGGATTGAGATTGCTGGCAGAGAGTCAACATCCAGAAGCACTTGAAATAGGACTCAGACTAATCAAGCGCTTTCCATGGATGTACTACACCTCTGAAGGATGGAAGGTTGATGGATTGCCATTTCCATTTGACGAGATAATCGCCCTGCTTGGCAAGATGAAGCAAGAGAGAAGTTTCAACACGTTAATCTCTCTGCTTCAAAGACCTTTGTGTTTTGATGACTCCAACTCTAGGGCACCATCAATACGCGCAACTATCTTGTCAGCGATAGAAACCCATCACGATAGTAGAGTGATACGACCCATAATCGTTACACTCTACAGTGTCATCAAGCATATCGAAGAAGTTGGCTCTCTTCCAAGACCTGCAATGGATGAACTGGATACATTCCTGATGGCGGCGGTAGATATTCTCAAACGATACAAGCCAATCGAACTCTTTGAACCGCTACTGGGGATATACGATAGACTGTTCCATCTCAGGTTCTTTAACTGGCCTGAGGCAAACGAGTATCGTGCTAGAATGGCTGTGCTTGAAGGTATCAGAATGCTTGAATTACAGGAAGAGCATATTACTCTCCTCATAGATAGACTTACTTCTCAAAGAGAGCATGTTAGTGAAGACATGGCGGGAATCCTAGAATCGTTGGGACTGCCTGCTATCGAAAAACTGATACAACTGATGGAGAATGGTAACGATCACGAAGCCCGAGTGGCAAGAAGTATTTTGGGAAGGATGGGTGATGAAGCATCGACAGCTGTAAGAAAACACATCGACAGTAAGAAGAAGATGCTCTCTGATACAGAAAGACAACAGACGTCTCTCCGTGGTTCTTGAACATCGATTGAACCGTCACATCCATCTCCACAGTGATTCATTGGACCAGACGATGGAATGATCTCGCTCTAGGAATCAGATATCAATCTTAGAACGAACAGAGTCCAGGTCTACCTCTGTGTTCACACAACCGTCCTTACTGAGTAAGACTGCCTGTGTAGGAATGCCATATTCCGAGATCTTCTCTATGGCCATCATTGCCTCATCAAAGCACGCAACTCCGAGTACGGCCTGAGGTCGGGCGTTCTTGATGATCCGTATGGCATGTGACCCACCACCGACCATATACCACTTGAGCCCTCTCTCCTCTGCGCTTCGGGTGATATCAGCAATGACACATGCACCACACTTCACACAGTGATAACCCTCATCATCGACAGGGGCCTGACACTTCTCCGAGTCTCGCAGACAGTGTGGTATCAGAAGGATCCTCTGACCGATGGGAACATGCGTATACTTGTCTCGTCTCAGGACGTTTCCGGCCTCGATGTATACCTGATTGGCCTTACTCTCCTCTTCGATATGCAGCTCGGTTGTGACTCTTGCGGCAAGTTCAGCTGTGGATAGGCCACTCTCGCGTGCCGTGATACTCTCCAGGAGTCTTGTGATTCTGCTCTGGAAATCGACCTCAAGAGGGTCATCGCTAGGTCTCACATCTTCTAGCAGGGCACTCGTCCTCACAGCACCAATGGCGCTGTCACTGATTGCTACAGGATGCTTGTCCTCTGTCGTGCTTGTGCCTCTGAAGAAGAACGAGATCAGCTGCGGGTACATGAGAAGAGGCCTGACGATCTTGTGGCCAATCCTGTATGCCAATGATTCGTTCTTGGGGAGAAGACGGTTCACAAGGCCCCTTCCTTTGAGGAAGAACCGCTGTCCAGGAATGAACCTCTCGTCAAGAATGGGGGCTGCAAAGATCTCAGTCAAGCGTAGGAGCAGAGCACGTACAAGCGGGACACGCACGTGACGGGTCAGTCTTCGGGCCCGGAGCAGGACCGACATTATCTTCTTCGCCCTGAGTGTACGATAGCCCGAATCCATCACTCGCTGCAGGAAGTCCTGGTCTTCCGGATCGAAGTCAATGCCCAAAGACTCCATCTCTTCGCGGGTGATATTCACATAACCGGACTCGTAATCCGTGCTCATATTGAGAACGTCATCAAGCATGCCCAGGCCCATGCCCAAGAGATCGGAGAAGTTGTCAATCTGCCCCTCGAGGTCAAAATCCCCCAGAATGAAGTATAACTTGAAGAAATTGCGTGTCTTGTTATACAGGAGTTCACCCATATCCCTCTGAGAGAGAAACCTGCCCTTCCTCTCAACATCACTCCACGCGCACTCAAACAGGTCCTCTGCAACCTGTAGTGCTTCTCCCTCGTAATACTTCCGCTCATTGTCAAGGAACTGAGCAAGCCAGGAGTGACGAACAGGTGCAGTGTATCGCACCCTGAGGTCACCATCAACGCCCAACTCAACAACCTCACGTTCCTGTTGTAACAGGTCGAGTGTATCACTCTTGGTCATTGTTGGTGTACTGATGATGTCACCGACCTGCCGTACGTACCCCAAAGCAAGCGACCAAGTCTCCGAACCGACTGGCTCAGGGATCAACTGAAAGGCATAGGACAAGAAGTCTCGATTCCTCAAGTAGTGACGTACAGAATTGACTGTTGCAGTGTATTGTGACGATCCGTATGTGAATGGGCTTGACAGGTCTTGTGCCATATTTATCGACGTCCCTGAAGACGATCTGCTTTATTGTTGTTTCCATATGCCAGATTGTCTGACAGAGTGACTTGCGGTCACATGCCTGTCCGAGCCTATTCCTTCAGGTCTGATTCTGCTAGGGCTATGAGCGGCTGAAGCAAGAGGCTCATTCTGGCCTTGATCTGGGTCACAAGACGACCGAGTTCTTGCATCCCATTGTCAGTCACGACATACGCTCTTCTTCTCCGACCGCTCGTTTCCCTCTGTGACTGGACCAATCCTTGATGTTCAAGCCTCCGGAGTTCACCGTAGACTGTGCCTGACTTCAGTTCTATGCGCCCGCCCGTGAAGTCACGAATGGACTTCATCAGATCATAACCCGATGACTCGGGACGTGTCTTGAGAAAGGTGAGCAGCAACACCTTCACTAGTGGCACGGGTTCAAGATCATCGGAAACGGGCACAGTCGACACGTCTTGGCATCAACGTCATGGTCCAATAGGTCTTCCTATAGCCCCATCGTGCTGAGAGCAGACAGGAGTCCGCTCATGAACAGGACGGATATACCTACGATCAGATTCAGTATGAGGATGACCATGCTAATCTTGGTTTCCTTCTTGGGATCAAGACCCATTCTGGAAAGACCCTGGCTTCTCAGGAGTGAGAGCACCACCATGACTGCGATGAGAATGTGCTTGATGGTCAGTATCATCGAATACTCGTTGGTCACAGCAAAGAAGCCCTCAAAGAGGGGGGATCTGTTACTCATCATGATTCCAGTGAGCAACAACCCGACCATGCTTAGCATGACAAGTTTACTAAGTCGCGACATGATTGTTTCCGACAACATCTTTGTCTGTGGATTCATCCCCAAGACCTTTCGGAGCGACGGGAGGACCGCTACGGCCATCGTCACCAGACCGCCAATCCATATGGCAGTGAACAAGTCGTGGAGGAACTGTACAAGTCCAATTAACATGAAAGACTGCATTTCGCTCACCACATTGAATATATGATACATTGAGCGCACACATATAGCATATAAACATATCTTTATGTTGTTAGAAGATTCCCTGTGCGTGATGGGGACATCAGTTCGCTGGTCTGTCACAAGCAGACGATGATTTCAATGGTATTGGGGAGCGGACGAGAGACTGACAGACTCATATCTTTTGCGACTCGGCAGCCACGAGACTAGCTTGACTCGAGCGCGAAGCTCTGGGCGATGCCTGCATGGATTGGGTTGTCGAGTACTGATAACAGCGAGGTTCTTCTCGCTCCGGTCCGGAGTCCAAAAGCGACAAGTAGTCCGTAGGGGGCTCCGTCTGGAGAAGGAACAAGTGCTGCTGACCATCTCTTCTTGTTTGCTGATCTTGACGTTGTGAACTCCTGTGCTATCCTCTCGACACCATCGAGAGTGACTCTCGTCTTCTTCCCTGCTCGGAGGGGGATGTACCTGCCATTGTAGAATACGCGTCCAATGATTCTAGAGAGAACATCGTGGCCATGAATCTCACTCTTGTATGATGCCACAATAACGCTCAACGACCTACTCGGCCCTATGGACATTCTGAGGTAACACTCTGGATCAGGGAACTTCAGGGAGGCCCAGGTATCCTCTGACACGTCGACAGAGAAGCCCATCGGGGGCATACCATTGTCCTCTGCCTCCAATCTTGTCAAGTGAATCTCAAGGCTATCCAATCAGTCCACCTCGCTCACAGCTGCCGTTTCATAGTTTCTCATACACTTCGACTGCCCACTGGGCTCACTAGTATCTATCATATTGTACCTCTGTTCTCCTATCTGTACCTCTGAACATACTCTTGAGGAGTGAATGTGTGCTCAAGGACTAAGTCGAAAGAATGCACACACACATAGTCAATGACTAACGGAATCGATTGGCATTTGTGCTCGAAACTATCTGACGCCTCTTCTCTGTTCGAGTAGTGAATCGGTGAGGATGCTTATCAATATTGTGTACTGCTGATGTCACTCTCAGTCATGTGAGAATCAAGGCTTCCTCATCTGATCAGAATGCGCAACTCACGTCTATTCCATAGGAGAAAGCTCTGGAAGTAACCTCGGAAGGGGTCCGGCCCAACTCTTACGTTTCGTCTGTTAACTTAAGTCGCAAACTAGTTTTCAGAGGGTAACTTCATTAGCCTGTTGATAGTACTGTGGCTGGTTTAAGTCCGTGGAGCGATGAGAACAATGCGACAACGAAAAGAGGCAATCACGACTCTGTTAATCGTTTCACTACTCTGCCTGTCGACATTCGTGGCCTTCTCACAGGTCAAGGCGGACACTAATCTGGGATCATTTGCTGAGACGACAGTCTACGATGGGACCACTCCCAGAGGTTGACATACCCCTGATAGCGTTTCTCGCGCTCAATGCTGTCCTGATTCTTGTCGTGGCAGCACTAGTCCTCTCCCGAAGGAGATGAGTCAGTTTGAAGTAGGGCGAATCCATACTTCCTCTTTTTTTTTGCGCCTATAGAAGCAAACAGATCCACAATTCTCGTATCTGACGCATCTCAAGTTGGAGTGATGTGATAAACCAAGGAGGATATCTCAATGCTACGACACCTGCTATCTACGACAAGCGAAACTGAAGTCAAGGCATATCTATAACACCGTGCTCATGAGTCACGAAGAGAATAAAACCCCGATTACAATTGACATCAGGATTTCTTGAAACACTATTACAATTCCAGCTGCCGGATGTGCTGTTTCATCAGTCGAAATATGAGTCTTACATAATCTGTGTTCACTGATTTGATTTGCTTCAATATGTAGGATGGGCGAAAATAGAACTTGAGATATGCTTTGTGTAGGAGATGTTTAATGGTTTCTACGGTCATTCCCGGAAATGACATGACCGCTCCCAATACTGAGAAATCTTCCCAAGATCTTACTTGAATCCAATGTTCTTGTTTGGCCTGATCATAGAGTGGTGTGCCTGGATATGGTGTACAGACAGTAAATTGTGCTATCTCCGGATCCAATCTACATGCAAGGTCAATAGTTTCATTTGCCTCCAATTCTGTTTCGGTAGGATACCCAACCATAAAAGAAAGAACCAGTTCTAACCCAGCTTTCTTTGCAACTTCCACTGCATGATTGACCTGTTCAATTGTTATGCCCTTCTTCATAGCATTCAGAACTCGTTGGCTTCCAGACTCCACTCCCATGTACAATGTATGACATCCAGCTGAATGTAGCCACTCTGCCATCTCGGGATGACGAGATAGAATATTGGCTCTCGTAGAGCAAGACCATCCAATCTTGAGTCCTGCCTCCCTGAATCCTTTACATATTGCACGAACCCTTTCATGGTCAAATGTGAAAAGATCATCAATGAACTCAATTTCCCTCACACCATACTTGTCTTCAAGGAGCTTAACTTCACAAATAACATTTTCTGGAGATCTACCCCTCCATCTCTTACCTGTAATCCTAGAAGATGAGCAGAACGTACAGCTATACGGACACCCTCTACTAGTCACCATTGTAGTAAATCGTATATTGGGCTTGAAGTACTGAGGAAGATTAAGAATATCGTATGCTGGGTAAGGTAGACTGTCGAGATCCTCAATGATGGGTCTGTCTTGAGTTTTAGTTGTGGTATTATTCTTGCGATAAGTAATCCCAAGAACATTTGCAAAGTCGCGCCTGTTCTTGTAAGCAGTGAGTAATTCGTTCATGGTTATTTCGCCCTCTCCCCGAATAACAACATCAATCGCAGAACATTCTTGAAGAACATCTACGTCTTGAAACGTTACATGAACTCCCCCCACGGCGACAAGTATGCTACTATCAAATTGCTTGACAATCCTTGCAGTATGATATACATCATATATGCTTGGGGTTGCTTGGCCGCTGATGCCCACAACATCAGGATGAAACAATTCGAGCTCACGACGAACATCCGCATTCGAAGATTTGTGAAGGAGACCATCAAAGATTCTAACCGAGTGATTACCGAATTTGCGAATGTAACTAGCAATGTAGCTAAGACCAAGTGGTGGCGTTACATAACCCAATCCATCTCTAATATCATTATGGCTGTTTGGTACGAGAAGTAGTACTCTCATTGCTTTGACCTACTATACGGATTTGGCCATCTCAGTCTTCTTCATCGCTCCTTTCAACTTGTACCATTCAGTGAGGTTATTGATACACCCTGGATCCGGTGCTAAATAGCTTCCATTATATCGTAATGCTCGTGCTCTACAACCTCCACATACATACCTATACTCACACGAACCACAATGATCTTGAAGCAGGTCTTTATCTCTTAGTTCCAGCAAGACCTGTGACGTTGTCCACAGAGTATGAAAATCGTCTCTTAGAATGTTTCCGACTTTGACCTGAGGAGTGTGTGGAAAGAAAACGCATGGATAGATGTCTCCATTTGGCTCTATTGCCACGTAGAATCGACCCGCACCGCAACCGCCGATGAACTCGGCTAGACCTTCCATTTTGGCGGGCAAACGTGCATTTGCAAAATGCGTTGGGAAGACTTGACCATCAAATGTCTCTACCACCTGACCAATATCGTCATTACTCACCTGAAGGGGAATTCGTCCCAGCTGCGGAGCTGTCGATAAGACTTCTATCATATTGGGGTCGCTCTTTGAAATGATTTTTCCCCAGAGATATTGAAGTAATTCTTCACGTTCTTGCGGTGTGAGGTCCGCATTGACTATTTCACTACCTCGTCCCGTTGGGATAAAGTTATACGCCATGAACCACCGAGCCCCGAGTTCCTGTGACAGATCAATTACTGCTGGCACTTCCCTCAGATTGTAATGTGTAACCGTCATGGCTATCTCTACAAAGAGATCCTCCCTCACGCAGTTCTTGATGCCTGTTATTGTCTTGTCGTATGCTCCTCTAACTCCTCTAAACTCATCATGAGTTTGAGGATTCACACCATCAAGACTGATCTGAACAAAGCTCAATCCTGCCTCTTTCAGTTTCTTTACGGTTTCAGGTCTTGTGAGTGTAGTAGCGTTTGTAGCAATCGCAACATAGATGCCTCGTGATGCAGCATGTTCGATTAGGGTCAAGATATCTGGCCTGAGTGTTGGTTCTCCACCAGAAAAGGCTATGAAGACCACACCTTCATCTGCCAAGATATCAATCGTTCTTAGAGCCTGTTCTGTGGTAAGCTCATCTGGGCCCGCACGTCCAGCGTTCTCGTAACAGTGTTTGCATCGGAGGTTACAAGTCCTTGTAACATTCCAAACAACTTGGAATGGAGTTCCTGGTACAAATGGCTTTGTTACTCCGAAGTCTCCAATTCCTCTGATTACGCTGTACATAGCTCTTCTGAATATGATATTTGGGAGCATATCCTTGATTGTCTTTAGATCTGTTCCAAAAGAACGAGATCCTATTGAAATGACACCCTTTAGGAAAAGTGACCCGAGCCAACATGATAAACACTTCCTTTCAGCTTCTCCAGCCATCAAATCTAGGGATCGTAACAGAACGGGAGGATTATGATTGTCTTGTTTTGAAGTAAACCTGTTAACTATGAATCTGAACAATCTGTTCTTGGATAGGGACTCTAAAGCCGCAACCTGATTTCTCTCAGAAGTCTGGGATGTCAGGTTCTGTCTGCCATTCCTGTGGATCTCAGGGTTTGTTTCCTTTTCTCTCTTTTCCCTTCTATCAAACGTTGCTGTCAAGCTACCTGCGAAATTTCTCTCGCGTTTAGTAATTGTATCAATCGGAATATTTAACATCTTTGATTCACCTGTTTCTTCGAACAATGTAAATATCAGAATATCGAGGAAAACCTATAATCGAATTGGAATTGGCCATGATGCGTGAAGGAAATGAAAGGTTGAACCATGAATCTGTGATCTATACCTGCAATGGTGCGTTTTCTACACAAATGCTCACTCGGAAAACGCTTGTAAAACAATTCAAAAGAAGGATGGATAGAGGCCATTCTGTTCTATTCTCAAAGCAACGGATTTATCGATGAATTCGTATATCCAACATACTCGATAGTCCTGAGGGGATAATCAACTTGGTATTGGTGATGATATTTGAGCAAAAAGGTCAAAGTAAGAGTGTTCATGCCTGTAGGAGTTGTAGCTGCAGTCTGACTGGTTCTCTCGGGAATATCTTTGAAGCAGTCAGCAAGTTCAAGGATGTTGTTGAGTATAGTGAGGATATTGCAGTCAGTAAAGCGGCTGAAAAGATCGGAGTATTGCGCCAAGGTGTTCTCGTAGGCTCTCGATATTTCGAAGGAACTGTTCCCACCACAAAGCTGGAAAATGCAATACTTCAGGAAATGTCAAAGGATGACTAACTGACAAATGCGGATCCTTTTCAGTTGAAAGATATCAAAGATCCAGTTCCTCGAATTCGGGTGTTTTTCTCGCAACTCTTGTGTTTATTGGAATATTCGAATAAACCAAACAAATCGCGATTCAGTACCACAACGAGGCTGTGTTGTGCCTGCAAATCCTGATCAGAGTTGGGATGACAACGGTTGTCCTGCTTTTGACACGAGATATTGCACAGGTAAGATACACATATATGTTCCAGGACAAAGAAACTGATGCTCTATCCGCCATCTGAATAATCGGAATATTGAAATATTCAACGCATAATACAACATTGGGTATTTCCATGAACAGAGCGATACCCTGATACAAGCGAGTGTGAGAATTGATGCAAATAGACAGAATGATGCAATGGCGAATTGAGTTCCACAAAGCGCTTTCAAATCCTGAGCGGTTGAAGATCGTCGAGCTCCTAGAAGATGGTGAACAGTGTCAATGTGATATCTATCCTGCGGTAGGTCTCTCACAATCAACTGTTTCAGCGTATCTCTCACAACTCGTAAGGTCCGGAATCCTCACTGTAAGACGTGATGGAACTAAGAAGATGTATCAGATTAGTGATAAGCGTGTCCGAACTATGATTCATGACCTACGCGTTCTTGCCGAAGAGAAAACCGCTCGTTAGACTCTCAATATGATATGACTCTATCAGGCAACCTGCAATCGATTTGCAGCAAGCAAAGGCAGGTTGTTACTACATATACAAAGTCACTCGTGCTTCTCCCGATTGATTTCAAGTGTATTCCTTCGGTCTTCCAATTCCTGCCTAACTTTCCGTGCCACCTTGAACTCCTTTATGATTGATTGTACACGATCACGCGGAGATACATTTCCCTTATGAAAACTAATCGCATTGGCTAAGAAGATATTAGCACACGTTTGACAGCCAACAAGGTAGTTAGTCGGTACAACTACCTTCGCAGTCTTATTTTCATAAACGAACCTAAAAACCCCTCGACCACATGATGTTACGCAGAAACCACAACCCCCGCATTTACTTTCGTCGATTACAGGTGCCCAATTAATCTTGTCTCTTTCCACTCCATGCCAAATGGAGAGTTTATCATGATTCATTGTTTC
>Ga0164311_10000715_pt1 | contig 15128 bp, 30 predicted proteins | sample GuaBasSedimGuay2_FD_121796 | JGI IMG/M metagenome (GOLD analysis project Ga0164311, IMG submission 121796) | Subseafloor sediment microbial communities from Guaymas Basin, Gulf of California, Mexico - Guay2, Core 4569-9, 9-12 cm | ecosystem: Environmental > Aquatic > Marine > Hydrothermal vents...
ATCCAATCGTTTAGAAAATCGTTGATACCTCTAATCCATGAATTTAAGTAGTTTACAATAGTATTCCATAGTTCAACTAATTTTTCCCAAATCCAATTGATAAATCCTTCTATTGCATTAGCTACAGTTCTTGCAATCCATATTATTCCGTTCCATACCCATTGTCCGAATGAATATAGTTGTTGTCCAATCCAGCTTAATCCACTACCTATCCATTGTAATCCTCCTGAAATCCATTGTGCTATTGCTTCATATCCTTCCTTTAATCTGTCTCCTAACCATTGCAATCCTGAGTAGAACCAATTACTAAAGTTAACCCACGCACTGTAAATTTGATCTGCAAGCCATTTAAGACCTCCAAATAACCATGCTCCAAATTCACCTAAAGTATCTGTAAACTGAGCAGATACAGTACCTACAGTACCAGTAAGCCAATTCCAGAAATCCGTTAATGCTGTTTGTATATCCTCCCAAACGGTCATGGTACTATTTTACCTCTTATTAGTATGTAATCCCTTTCATCTATTACTTCAAAACCTTTTTTGGTTATGTCCGTTACTCTTATAAATGCGTTTATTAGTTGTCTTCTATCCACTATTATTTCAATTTGCTTAGGTTCAATAGTTACTTTTAATCCCCTATTAGCTAATTTTTGCTCTAAGTCCGTTAGATCCGTTATTACTACGAATGAGTCGGGATATACCTCAACCGATTTAACTTTCTCTCCAGCCCGTTCTACTGCTTTCTTTAGCATTTCAGCTAAGTCTTCATTTCTTAGCTTAACTTCAGCTATTCTTCCTTTCGTTGTTATTTCAAGATTTGGAAACGGTATCATATTGGATCACTTTTACGTCATTATAGCCCATATATTCGCAAAGAAATAAATCATACCTCTGGGATTTGTCATAAAGTAATCCCATGTTCTAAGAAACCAAACGTAAACGTTGTTTGCCATGTTTCTGAAAAAGTTGATGATGGTAGAGACTATCCCTTCAATTCTATCTTGTATTGCTCCTATTACTTGAGTTATACCTGCTCCAATACCAGCAAAGAAACTCATTTTAGATCACCCTATGGATTGATTCTGAACGTATATTCTACTACTAAACTTCCACCATTTGGTACTGTAGTTGTACTAATTACGTCTCTTGCCAGTAATGCATAGTAATAATTTGCTTCTACAGTTACTCTGCATACATAGCCTATTTCGTTTACAGTAACGTCTCCACCACTACTATTGTTAAATGTTCTCTGAACCGTTCTGTAATCATCGCCAGTTTCTTTAACAACACATTCTCCGTAATCTAATTGACCCGATCCTGTTCCATGTGATATTTTACTGCTTAACTGGTAGTCAGTTAAACTAACTGGTGTAGTTCCTGAACCTACTTGTATTCCGAAAGTGTCGTCATCATCTCCAGCCAAACTATCTATGAAATCTATGTTTGTTAATAAAAACGATCTCGGTACTCCGTCAGTATCCGTAAAAGATACTTCCTCACTACCATTGTTCATTGCCATTCCTACAATGAACATCGTATGGAAATTCTTTACAAAGCTGTCCATTTCCTTTTTGAATTCTTTGATCACTTTTCCATTCTTGTCTAATACTGTAATCTTTATCTCTCCTTTTATACCTGATTTTGGTTTAGTTTCGACTTTCATACCTAATTTCACCTCAGTTGTATATACAAGTTAAAGTTTAAAAAAGTTGCTATACTTTAATTAACTCTTATAAAAAATAGTAATTAAATCTTACGCAGGGTTACGGTAGTATGCCTCTGATCCATCCGGTAACTCCTCTGAATATTCCTGATCCGAATCTGACAACTCCAAGTACTAACATACCCATAACGATAAGCGTTGCAATAACGCCTGCATTGTCAGCAATTGCTGTTGCAACGTTTCCCAGAACATCCTGCACAGCAGTCAAGATCGCATTCAGAATGTCCTGTAGCGTATATGCCATATGATCATCACCTCCAATAAGTAGTAAAAGTAAAGTCTATATAAGTCTTACGTTAACTAAGTTTATGCACATATTAGATGTATTAGAGCAATGGGGATATGGAAAGAAAATAAAGAATGGATTTGTATTTATAGCTGACAGAATCGAAATTGGAAAAGCCAGTAGTGAAATAATACAAAAAGAAGGATTAGCTATACAGTTATCTAATACAAACCTTAGATTACACATGATTTATGTAATTAATGACAAATCGAAACTGATAGAGTTAAAAAAGGTTTTAGATAAATTACTTAAAGAGTTAAGTCCTGAAATTGCTTGATTTCTTCTTTTTATAACGTCTGATAGCCTCTTGTAACTCTCTCTTTGTTTCTTCATCTAACGTTTCTTCTTCTTCTACTTCCTCTTCTATTTCTTTCTCTTTCTTAGGATAGAGGTTAAACATAGCCATTATATTACTAACAGCCTCTGGATTTGGAATAGATTTACTTGCCTGTCTTAACGTTGTACTTGCTCTTTTCATTAAAGCGTTAAACCTATTTATTACTCCTAAACTTTTTGCAACTTCGTCTAACTCCATATCCATAATTTCTTCAAATTCCTCTCTAAGTTCTTCAATATCTATATCCTCTAAATCGTATCCCTTTGATCTAAGTGCCGTTGCCACTTGCATTAATGATGAAAAATCCATGGGATTTAATCTACTAATATCAACACCACATTTGGCTAAAGCTACTATTGTTTTACCCACCCTCTCTCCAAAAGATACAAATTTATGAATTTTCTCTAAAGCATCTATAACATCTCTAAAAGTTATTTTTTGGTTCACTTTCTCACCCTAATAACTAATATATCCTCCTCTCGATAAGTTACAACTTCTACACCTTTTGCTCCAGTCTCTACGGCTTTTCTACACTTTCTTTCAATTAGTTTTCTAATGTCTTCTATTGGTATAAATATATATGCTGTATCTGGATCTCCATCACTAATTTCTACATCTGCATTAATACCCATTTTTCTTAGCTGAATTAAGCTATTCTTAACTGCTATGGCAATTTTATCCCTTTTCTTAGCTAAAATTGCCTGAACCTTTCTCTTATCCTTTGCCATATGTAAAAATTAGAAAAAAGAGTTAATAAGCTTTACTAAAAATAGGAGTTAAAGTATTCCGTTACGTCTTGGAGCTTGGTCTTGCTTCACCTTCTGGTGAACCTTCAGCCTTCGGTATTAATGCCTGTAAGAACTGACCAATTGGTTCATCTCCCGTCAATCCATGCTCTTCCATAATTCTTCGAACTGCTGTTTCCATGTCTAAACCTCTGTCAATATGCAATCTCCATACTTTCATGCCTAATGCCTTGCATATACCGTGATATGGCTTCGGAATTTCTAACTCTGATAGTATGCTATTAAACACTCTGTCTCTAATATCCTTGTACTTGAAGAATCCACCGCTCCATGAAGTATCCATTGCATCAACAACTTCCATTACTAAAACCATTGGAAGTCTTCCGCCTTCACTTAGGTATCTATACATCTTCAGCCTATATCTTGGGCTGGTAGATGATCCATATATTCTCTTTCTACCAGCCATATTCTCACCTCCTTTCTACTTTTATCACTATAGTCTAATGCATGAACAGTATTTAAATTTTATTCTTGTATTAGTAGATGGTTTATTAGTTTGGTTAGTTCAATTGCCATATCTGTTGCCCTTTCCATACTAACTAATTTACCATTCTCATATTTTCTTCTGAAAAGAATATTCCAATGTTTTATGTCGTTATTTTGCCTTACTCTAACCCAATTGAATAGTTCTCTTTTGTAATCCGATCCTAACGCTAATTGTAAAACTACTATATCCTGATTGGTTAATTGTCTTTTAGTAAATACGTAAACATAGATATGTAATCCCTTGCTGGTTTCATATACTTCGACAGATTCGACATATATACCCATCACATATCTTATGAAATCTAATTTGTTTACGAACTCCTCTGCAAATTTTTTCAAGTTTTTTGGTTTAAAATCAAAATCAAGCTTAAGTGTATATTTGTTCATGATTATTCTCCTCCCAACAACTTTCTACTTTGCATATCTATTAATCTAAGCAATCTGCTCTTTCTTTTAACATGTTTTGGATCTTTATACAAGTCACTTTGTCTTAAACATTCATGAATTGCCGTTAACTCTTGATACGTCTTTGAATTTTGAATTAGCTGTCTAAATACAGAATACTGTCTGTCTAAAGGTAATTTTAGTATTGTATCACATAAGTTTGTTACTTCTCTAACTCTTTCTAAATCTTTAGCTTTATCAACTGTTTCTACTATATCTTCAGCCGTCTTTCGATATAGTTCTCTTCTCAATCTTCTTATTTTTGCTCTAATTTTCTTTCTAACGTCATCATAACATGGTTCAAAGTCTAATTTTCTTGTTGCTACTGTTTCGGCTAACAGTCTTAATTCCGAAATTTCTTTTGCTTTTACAATAGCTTCATAAACCCATCTACATCTTTCTCTTTGTACTTTCTCTATGTTTGCCTCAATATCTTTTATTAGAAATTCTTTTACTTCATCTGACAATTTACTTCTCCTTACCCTTCTAATTAAGTCTCTTAAATCTCTAACAGATCTTGTTGTTTTCATAATATCTTCTTTACGATCTCTAAAGTATTTTTCGACTCTTTTCAATGCTTCTGCTCTCCTGATTTCTTTCTTTTTCACAGCTTCTGCTAAAAGTTCATTCATTCTTTTTCTTTCACATTCTAAAACGTATTCTCTTAGAGGTGCAAAGAGATCACTTTGCCAAATTTTAGTATTCATAATTCGTTTCATATATTGATTAAGTTCACCAATTGTTTCTTTTTCTCTAATTCTTTTGCACCATTTCTTAACTTGTTCCATTAGGATCTCTCCTGATTTCTTTAGTAATTTTTCGTAAAGTTCTTTGTATTCTTCATCAGTCAATTCTTCTTTTGCATATTCTTCCTGAAGTTCTTTCTGAATATCCAGTAAGTCTGTTATGTTTCTTGCAACCTCAATCCTATTTTCTTTAATTCTTAATCTGGCTTTTTTAATTCTTTCTCTGATCTCTCTAATCATTTCTATTACTTGTCTTGTAAAATAGATAGATTCGGTTTCTATAATCCACTCAATAAATTCATGTAGCTTTTCTTCAGCATATGGTTCAAAAGCTCTTCTGTAGTCCAGTCTTTTTTCGTAATCAGCTTCCTCATATCTTTTTACCTTAAATTCTACGTATGTAATTTCACCCTCCAATGGTTCATCAACATCTTTGAAGTATGATTCTTCAATGTACATCTCATCCGTTCCTGATACGTATTTATCAAGCTCACGTTTTGCATGTAGCTCTCTTACCAAAATGTGCCAATGATCTGCCATGTATTCCTCAAATGCATCTTTCATGTATGCGTCTATTCTATCCCACATTTCACCATATGTAGGCTCAGGAATTGCCTTATGTTTCTCAAACCACCCCTCAACAGTTATTTCGATGTGTATTTGATGATGCTTCCTTTTTGTATATTTGAGTCTTAAAGTCCATACAAATTTATATTTATCTACGAATACCTTTCTTTCAACTTCCTCAGGTTTCAACTCTTTCCATTCTGGTGTAATTACTCTGAACTCTTTTCTCTCGACACAACCTTGGTAAATCAAAGCCCACGTAGGAGTTATACCATACTTTCTCATAAGTCTGTAGAATTCTCTTAATCCAATTAATCTCTGTATTCTCATTCGTATTACGTCTAAGACCTCAATAGGATAGAGATCTGGATAATTGCAAAATTGAACTCTGAATTCAGTCATCTCGATCTCCCTCCATGAATAATCTTTCAATTAATTACTTTAAATCAAAGGAGGATCGGTCACCTGTGGGTGTCCCAAATTGACACGATTTCAGGTGTTTAAACTTAATAAGTTGAGGTGGACACTTGTTAGCAAGTGTCCATTGCGATTCTGTAGCATAATTTAAACACCCCAAACCATGTCAATTTGGGACACCCAAGGGCGACCAATTAGATGATTTTGAAGTATCTATTTTCAACTTTTGAAATCAGATTCAATTTCATCAAGTCGTTCAGATGTCTCCTTACTTGTCTTTCACTTAAGTTAACTGCTTTTGCTATTTCTCCAATAGTCTTACCCGTACATTGTTCCAAAACTTTTAATGCGGATTCTGATAGTTGAGAACCAAGATAGCCTACTTGATGTAATCTAAAGAACTGTAAAGCAAATTTGACATCCTTTTCATTAATTTCCGTGTCTTTTCTTGCAACACAATGAACAGCACTTAGTCTTATTAGGTCATCATGACATCTTGTAAAATAGCCACCATCTGTATCTGGAACTAATGTTTCACCACTTAACGCTTCAAGTAAAAGTTCATTGATATCTGCTGGAAGTTTGACCATGTCTACAGGTTCTTCAGGTATTCTCTTTAGATCTATTCTTAAATCTCTACCAAATTTTTTGAGTTTTATTGCTTCCTCTTTATCCATGACCAAATTTAAGCAAAAGCAACGACTTAGTAGCATTTTAATATCAGGATCTTGGAAAACTGTATCACTTGCAGTTCCAAATAAACAACTGGTATGAATTTGCAATTCAAGTAGTCCTTTATCAACAATATACTTTCCTCCCACTACGTCTCTTTCAAATCTTCTTTCAACGAATCCTTGAATAGTTCTTGTTACTTTTCCATACTCTGTAAGCTGGTTAATTGTTTTCTTTGATTTCTGGTCTAATGCCATTACTTCATCAAACACGGTTAATTTATAACCACTATAACATAACTGTCCTTCATACAATCTTCCACCTCTAACAGAACCTACGATACCCGGTACTGTAAATTCTGTAATATTGTTTGCAAGTCCTAACTTTGCTAATTCATCAGCCATGGTTGAAAATCCAAATCCAAATGGTTTTCTTATAAACAGATTCAAAGTTGGTCTGACTAATCTATCTAAGTTTTCATCGTAAATTTTAAGTATTCTGGATGAAATAATCGCTGACTTGATTAGTTTCTCCAACATCAGTCTCCCCCCTAACCTCTTTTCTAATCTTCTCCTCAAAGTCTTTAAGCTTTTCTATTTCTCTCTGCAAGTTTTTTAACCTTATTTCTCCATCTTTAACTAATACAACAACGTTATCTCCATGTTTATAGCCTAATGCCATAAATAAAGGTGACAGAAACAATCTTATGTTTCTCTTTGTATCAACAATATTTACTGGATATCCGTACCAATCTTTTCTTAAAACTATATCACCATTCTCTATTCTTGCATATAATGTTTCACCTCTATTGAAATTAGCATATTTTATTAATCTACCTACTTTAATAAGTAATATATGCTCATGTCCTTTGCGTTTTCTTAAAATAGTTCTAACATCGACAATTTTCCATTTATCTCTGTAAAAATAGATATAAAGTTTAGAAATTATTGTTGCAAGTTCGAGATTGTTTTTCGACACTAAGCCGAATACCATTCTATGATCACCTCATTAGATACTCATATATTACTTGTCTAACTATTTCAGCCATGTATGTATCCGTAATTTTACTAACTCTTTTTATATTCAGATAAGTAACTGGATTTACTGCTACTCTGAAGTTGATTAGTTTAAATTTGTATAGATCTTCGTTCCAGTTCCTTCTCTCAAGTAATGTTCTAACAAGGTTGTTTACAGTAGTTAAATGAGTATCCGATATTCTGTACAATTTGTTATAAACCCATACTGGTATTTTAAGCGATATTTCAACTCTTACCATAACCTATCACCTCCCGTCACTTTAATAACTTTGTATTCTTAAGTAAATATTGGTAAACGTTATCTATTTTCTGTCCTGCAAGATCCTTTCCTCTCCATTTTACAATTATACCATAATAATACTTCCTTCCATTGATTACTTGTCTTTCACATACTATTACTCTATCAAACCATCCAAATAGATCTAATAGCTCCTTAAGTTTCTTAGGTAGTTTACTTTCATCTGTTTCAATTAACACTCTATCAATTCCTATAATTCCTCTTCCTTTCATTTCTTTCTTTGGTATTTCTTCCAATATTTTAACAGGTACTAATTCTGTAACAATAAAGTGAACTTTTCCTTTTGCTAATCCTCTAATTAGTTCTAATTGCCACTCATTGGGTAACTGATAGTCAAACCCTCTTAGATGGAAAGTAACCTTATCCTCTATTGGTTCTTCCTTTTCACCAATCCATCTCTTTCCTCTTTCTAACATCTTCTCTTTAGCTGTAATTCTTGCTTCTATGTTAAATGACAATGGATCAATAATTATAGCATCTACTTTATCCTGATAGTTAAGTGCATAATCCTTCAATTGTAGAAAGTCCTCTGGATGAACTAAAATTATGTTTTTGTCAATTTCTTTAGTTAGTTTTCCTTCATTAGCTAATGTTTCCCATTCATCAAGTGATCCCTGTTCGTTGTCTATATACAAAACTCTCTTATCTCTTTTTGCTAAATTTATGGCTATTCTTGTTGCTGTATATGTTTTTCCATGATGTGTATGTCCTATTAATAGTATTCTCTCAATTTTTCTTTCTAACTTATCCAGAACAGATATACTATCACCCCCCTACTCTTTTTCTCTTATAACTCTAATACTTGCAAAATCCACTTTCAATATATTTTTCTCTACAAATCTTGCCAATTCCTTTGGAGTGTTGAATTTGCGGTAGAATATACTGTTTTCTTCATTGATTTTAAATCCGACAATTACCAGCTTCATATTACATCACCATTGTAAGTTGTCGTTTCACTTTTACTTTTTTTTCTTACCAAAAAACATCTCTAAGATCCTATCATCTCTAAAAATAGATTCGGGATCATTAATTGCCTGTTCATACATGATATAATGGAAATCCAGTTCTGTAAAATTGTGTTTATCACACGGTACAGGTAGAGAAGTTGGTAACTGTTTTATTGCTCGTCTAATCATTTCTTCTCTCAGTTCTTCTATTGCTCCCTTTTTGAAAAATGCTAATTGATGGAATACAGTAAATGCATGTGGTACTAATACAATTCGTTCTTTTACACAGAATGCACTATAGCGAACATGAGTTATATAACCTACCATTATTCTTGGATTCAAAGTAAATATTGGTTTGTAATTTCCTTTAGGTTTATCAGCTCTTAGATCCATTGCTCTTAAATCGTATTTCTTTCCATGTAAAACCATAGTTAGGCATTTAGGACAAACATAACCTACTTTACCCATATTAGGTATAGTTAAAAAAATTAAACGAGTTCCACATTTCTCACATAGCTTCATTTTACTTCTCCTCCTCTATTACTTCTGACCATAAACTATCAACATCTTTTTCTTCAGCTTCAAGTATTTCATAGTCTTCATCAGTTAGTAGTTTTTCCTCGTCTATCAGTTCTCTTATAGTTCTAAATACTCTTACTGCTTCCATGTACAAAAATGTACATAATTTAGCCTTGCGATTGTCACCCTTAACTAAAAAGTGTGATGTTAGTGCATTTATACCTGTTTGCACTTTTCTCATTCCTCTTTCTAATTCTTTCCAATCGTACTTTTCCAAAACTTCTTTAAGTTTTTCCGTATTTATTCTAAACCTCATATTTTTTCACCCCTTCAATCCTAATTACCCATCCTCCGCTATGTTTGTACATTCCTAACTCTATTCCTTGCTCTAAATTGAATTTATAGCCACAAAGACACTTTTTACCGTTTACGTATTTTACTATGTCGTCTAACGAATCAAATACTCCTTTTATATCCTCTCCAAATAACGCTTTAAACAACATCATACAATGCGGATATTGGGTTGGATACCTCAAACTGCATCACCCCCCTTTTCATTCAAAAAATGGACAAATATTAGCAAAACCGCAATTAACTCTAACAGGTTTTGGATTTTTTGATTTTATCTTCAGTATTCTTTTTATTATATGACATCTTACGTATTCTCCCTTTACTTTTACTAATTTTACTCCATCGTCTGTTTCAATTTCAATGTAATCTGGTAAACTATATTTGCATTGGTGACACGTAGGCACTGTTTCTATGGGCAGTATATGTACTTTTTTTAATGCTAAAACTCCCATTATATTCACTCCTTTATCACCTCTTTTTCTCTAAATACTCCACACTCCACACATAAAAAAATTAAGCAGTCCCTGTTTACTGGATCTATATGAATCTTTAGTAATCTCTTGCAATATGGACAGTAGTATTTACTTTTTGTAGTCATAATGCTTAGTTACTTTGCAATTACTAATATCTTACTTGCCTTTTTTTGTAACTCATGAACTCTAACAGGATCAAGTTTCTTAGTATGATGCGTTAAAGCATCTGTTAATCCTTGATAAGCACTATATACGTTTACCAATGTTACTTCTTGTCCATCTACTATAACCTTTACTTTCTTTTTCATTTCTTCCATCTTCTTTTTGTATTCAAGTAGATCAAGTCCTGTGTATTTCTTGATTTTCGCATATATTCTGAACTTTAGCTTATTACTAACATTAAACTCTTTTTCAATGAAATCTATTAGTTCATAAGGTGATATTGTCTTCTTAGTTGCTAATGTTAATACAGTTTCCATTTTTACTAAACCTTTAATTACAGTTGTAATTTTATCTCTTAATGCTTTAAAGTCAAATTCTGCAATAGGTTTTAGATGTTTGGCATATTCTCCAAGTATTCTATTGGCAAATATCATTGCATTACTACAAGCTATTCTCATTCCATATCCATTAATGTGAATACCCATCGATCTATCGTAACTGTTCGTAATTCTGAATCCTAAGTAGATTGGATCATCCATTATATGTACTTTCTTAAGTATCACATCGTAGAATAACTTTGAACCGTCAAAACTAACTACTGGTTCTGCTCTTATTGGTTTTATTCTGTATTCTTTTAAGATATTGTTTACCGCATCTACAACTTCTTCATGCAGTACTAACTGGTATCTCTTAGATACAATGTCATATACTTGTCCATTTTCTCCTACTATTGCTTTATAGTTTTCTAATTCTCTCCACGTATTTCCTCTTTTTACTGCTACTTCACATTCAAAAGCTTTTGGTAATTTAAAACCTAACTCCATATTTTATCCCCCCTATTTTTTTTTAAGATTGACTATAAGGATCAATATCTGTACATATTTCCTCCATATACTTTTCAACAACGGGAGCACTTTTAGTAATGTGTGTATGAACAACCGATGCCGTAGCTTCTAATAATGCACTAACTACTAATATTGGTCTCCTGTATTTAGCAAGTAGCTCTTCAACTACTTTATAAATAATATCGGTGATTTCCTCTACAGTATCTTTGAATTTATCTGTTTTACTTGCGTATATTCTTTCCAGTAGATCGTGTAAAATTACATCAAGATGTGCTAACAGTACAGTATCTACTATAAAATACAACTTCTGGATTTTTGTCGCCTCATACATATATACCCCCCCTAATAATAAACTATTCTTGGTGCTATAATTCCAAAATACTTATCTACTGTATGTAACTTCACCACTATAGGATTAACTTTGCTTTTAGGTATATATATATCTGTTTCTCTTAGAATATCTAATTTTGTAAGTTCCTTTAGTGTTGATATATCCCATCCATTTAAGATTTTCATTATTATACCTACATCAGTTAGTATATCAATATCTAATCCTACTACTACTGGTGTTTTGTCATCTACTTTATCTCCTACGTAGTCTTTTATATCTTTACCCTTAACTTTTTTAAGCTTTATTACTTCAAAATTATAATCTATACATCCTTTATCTCTACTTAGAAGTTCATAGGTTATTACACCTGTTCTAAATTCTATTTCTAACTTCTTAGACATTCTTGCCTCTTTCCATATATTCCAGTAATTATTTATTAGTATCTCACATATTCCGTATATTTTTGTACTGTTCCATATCATTCTATAATCTTTAATTCCTAATCTTACCATAATATCACCCCCTTTTATTTTTTTAAAATAAAAAAATTACTTGAGTACTATTATAGCTATTGGTTCTTGTTTAACTCTTCTTATGGCAGGTATCTTCTTTTCTATTTTTTCCCTTACTTCATCTTTTAGATCTCTTAGATATATTTCGATCTTTTCTACCATGTAAGTCACCTTCAAATTTGTTAGCCATTTTTATTAGATACATGAGTTGATCATACCACGACTTATGCTTTATGCTACTTAAAGGTATTTTTCTACCGCAGTTTAGACATACTAATGATGGTTCTATTACTAACTCAAGCTCAAATCCTATCTCTGCTGGTCTTAAGTCATATCCATCCTCTATTGTACAAAAAACCTTCTTTTTTTCGAAATCAACAATTGTTGTCCTACATTTACTACAAATTAACTTTTTAGTCATATTATTAATCAACCTCCATAAAGTCTTTTAGCGTTACAATACCATTAGTTTTAATTGGTTTTTTGTATTTACACTTTTTACATCTAAGATATTGAATTATACCCTTCATATGGACTAATCTATGTCTATTCCTTGTTTTACATTTTGGGCATGTCCAAATATATTCTTTTAGTTCTGTCATTTCCAAAATCCTGCAAATATCCATTTTCTACTTGTTAACTTCCACAGATATTTTCTACCACATCTACATCTATAGATGTTTGAAATTGTTGGTTTAGGTGGTAGAAATAGACCACATTCACACATTTGTCTTGCCATAACTATTTCACCTCTTCTACTCTTAATACTTTATCAGCACCTTTCTCTCTTGCTTGTCTAATTGCTATATACCCTCCACATCTACTCTCATTTTTCCAATTTTTATAACTTCTCTGATTGTTCCTTTAGCCAATATCTCAGCTTCATCTTCCTTAAATCCCATCCCTTTGTATTCCTCAACGCATCTATAGAACTCTTTAACTAATGCATCTTCTATTACTTTAGGTATATTGTCCTTAAACATCTCTCTATATGTTTCTCTTATAAATTTCCTTATCTCTGATTCTTCCATAGTACCACCTATAAAATTAAAAAATTAGAGGAATTCTTCTTCCTCTACTTCCTCTGTTTCTTCTGTTGTTTCTGTCGTTTCTTCCGTTTCTTCTGATTTCTCCATTTCTCTCTCAAGTTCCTCAGCTAATTCTCCGAATACCTGTTTGTATGCCTCATCCTCTGGAACACCCTTAAGTATCAATTGCCATACCTTTTTGTACAGCTTTACTTTCTCTTTGACTTCCTCTGCTGTTAATCCTTCAAGCTCTAATGCATCCTTTGGTATAATTTGTACAGGTAGTATTACCTGTGCATTTACAGCAGTATCTGTAAATTGCTTTAGTTGTGCATCTGTAAATCTTGCATATGCCTTCAAGTAGTCTCCAACAGTAGTCTTTCTGAATCTAATTACTGTTCTCTTCATGAACTTCTCAAATTCTTCCTTTGTCTTAAATGGAATCCTTAAAACAGTCATTGCATGTATCCAACATCCTTTTCTACTTACCTGACTTGTTGAACTCATATCTATGTATATATGCTGTAACCTCCACTTCATGTTTACTGGAGCTACTACCAAGTGTAACTGACTTACTGCTCTGTTAGAACCTCTTTCTTCTCTAACTCTTTCTCCCTTCTTACAGTACTCACAGTTGCATCTGTGTCTTACGTCTATTACTACCCCTAAAAACTCCACTTCTGGTCTGCTACTTAGTTGCTCCCACTCTACAAACCAGTCTTCCATATTTTCACCCCCCTTCTACCTTCTACCCTCTGGTAAAAACCTTCATCGGTATATAGAGGTAGAAGGGATAAAAAATTATCATCTATACATTCCGTTTTCTTCAAGATATTCTTCTATCATGTTTACCATCTTTGTAAACGGTAATGAAAACGGTATTTTCCATTTATCTTTTATAATATAAGTGTATAAAGTATTTAGTATATCTGTTACAGTTATAGCTCTAACTAAGTTAATTGTTCTAATAGTTGATACATCAAAAGCTAATACATCTCTAAGTAATATCAGACCTCTTTCTACTCTAAGAGCTGTTGCAAATAATTTATTTAGTTCAACAAAAGCCATTGATGATTCTCTGTCAAATGCTCTCACTGAGATACCCAGTCCATCAGTTATTTTATCTGGTGCTACTACTGTTCTCTCAAATTCCTTGATATCTTGAGGTATTACTTTGTTTAACTTTTCAACATCTTCTTTAGATAAAGGACTGAATATCAATCTATTTCTCCTTTCCATTTACATTAACCCTCCTTTTCTTTTTAATTCATCTACTAACTTAGGAAATTCAAGTTGTGGAAATTCAGGAATTTCCTCATCTTTTAGTAATGCTTTCAAAGCATTACTATACCATTCATGTATTTTTCTTACATCATTTTTAAATATTTTTCTCAATTTTCTAAGTTCATTGGTAAGGTTTTCTATCTTGGATAATGTTCCTGCTGGTAATACTGGCATTTTTTCTGAGTCTATACGGTACTCTATACATACTGAATTACACCATATTCTCAAATCGATATCTATGTCAGCTAATTCAGCCTCCAGCTCGGAGAGATTCTTCTTTAATATATCTACCAGTTTTAGCCATTTTTTATCAAGCATTTTTAAGTGTCTTTCTGTAAGTTTTTCAACTATATTTTCCTTGGTTCTAATTCCTCTACTACTACTCACATATATCACCCCCCTCTGTTTTTTTAACAAAAAAAATCAAACCTATTTAAATATTCTTTATAAAAATACATTAAACTTATCGATGTAAACTACTCTTTCAGCAGGTGGTCTCCTTGAGGTTTCTGGTGTTGTGATTGGCGAAACTACTGGGTATCCATAAGCCTGTGCTGAAATTATTGAACTTATCAAGAGTATCTGATTTCTCAGGTTCATTTCGTTGTGTTTTCTTACAGCATTTACTAATAGTTCTGCTGTTTCGTTCTTTTCAAATGTAGTTCTTACAAATTTTATTCCCAATTCTTCTTTGATCAATTCTTCTTTTGGAACTGCCTTAAGTATTGTAGCTAACTTTAAGTTACTCTGTAAAACAATGCCATTATTGAACTTTAGTTCATGTGGTGTTGCATTGACTAATAGCCATGCTCCATGTTTTATACAATATGGGTATTTTTTAGTACCCTGTACTGC
>Ga0164311_10000717_pt1 | contig 15116 bp, 9 predicted proteins | sample GuaBasSedimGuay2_FD_121796 | JGI IMG/M metagenome (GOLD analysis project Ga0164311, IMG submission 121796) | Subseafloor sediment microbial communities from Guaymas Basin, Gulf of California, Mexico - Guay2, Core 4569-9, 9-12 cm | ecosystem: Environmental > Aquatic > Marine > Hydrothermal vents...
AGCCAGTTGCGGGCTCAGATAAATCTAGCCAGTACCGCTATGAAAAATGGCTGGAAGCAGCAGAAGCGATAAAAGAATATACTCCTGAAGAGTCATTATTTGTATCTTTTTGGGATAACGCACAACGCATTGAATTGTTCACTGGGCGTGAAGTGTGGACAAGTTTGCCTGAGAAGGAAGCTTATGCATCTGAGCAAGAACAATCATTGTGGCAATCAGTTGCAGGTGGTTTTGATTCGGAAGGTAAGTCGAAAAAATACGCACAGTATCTACTCATGGATATGACATCTGCAGTTGCCGAACTAAAGCAACAACTACCGGAAAATAAAGTAGCTTATTTACTTGTTACATCTGATGATCTTGCACATGTACAAGAAGTTGCCATTCTTAATGGTCGGAGCTTACCAATAGAAACCCGCATTTTTCCTGCTAATAGTGATATGCACAATAGTATTTCAAAGGTTAAAGATTGGGCAAAAGATGGAGATGGTACTGGTAGTTATTTAGTTCAGCCAGTTTCTGAGCAATCAATTCGTGTTTGGCGTATTACCGATAAAGCATTTGAGGATTCATTATTAATTCGAGCTTTACCTTTTACTTCTACACTCGATAAGCCCTTTGAGCATCTTAAATTGGTCTATCAATCTGACTGGGGCTCTTATCTGAGTATTTTTGAAATACAATAATAGTCAATATATACATTGCCATCAAGACCTATTATATTCATAACATGACTAATCTGTAGTAGGTTCATCTGAGCAATATTTATGCAAATATCTATAGAACTGGATTCACAATCCAATCAGTCTTTACAGAATCAGATATTTGAAGCGATTCGCCAACAGATTCTGTCAGGTGTATTAAAGTCTGGCGTGTTGATGCTTTCTACCCGAGCATTGAGTGAACAACTTGATGTTTCTCGCAACACAGTTATTCTTGCTTATGATCGGTTAATTGACGAAGGTTATTTATACTCACAGAGAACGATAGGCACATTCGTTAATCCTAATCTGCCAGATCATTCACTAATGTTGGATCAGGAATATGCTGATACTACGGGTACAAAGCAACAGGAACACTCATCTGTCAATAGGCACCCTGTTGCCTTTAATGGTCGTGTGCAAGCACTATTCAATCCTTATAGAGATCAATTAGATATAGACTTTTGGGTAGGCCGTCCCGATCCTGAGTCATTCCCTATCAAGACTTGGCAACGATTGATCCTTAAAAATCTGGCTAAAGCTGGCTCGAATATGACGGAATATCATGATCCAGCAGGTATCGTTGAATTGCGTCAAGCAATTGCTGATCACTTACATGCTGCACGAGGTATTGTTTGTCGAGCCGAACAAATTATTATCACCAACGGCATACAAGAAGGTGTGAACCTTGTTGCAAGGTTGCTTATTAAACCTGGTACGATTGCTGTTACTGAGTCGCCATGTTACCAAGGTGCAGCTTATGTACTTGAAAGCTATGGGGCAAAGTTACATCCTGTGCCTGTCGATAAAGATGGACTTGATGTTCGCCAATTGCCACAAAAAAATATTGGACTTGCCTATGTCACGCCTTCTCACCAATATCCTTTTGGTGCAACTTTACCTCTAGAACGGCGATTATGTTTACTTGAATGGGCACAACAAACAGGTGCTTATATTATTGAAGATGATTATGATAGCGATTTTCGTCATAAAAGCTCACCATTAACTGCTGTTGCGGGACAAGATCAACATGGATGTGTGATCTATATGGGTACTTTCTCAAAATCAATTGGTGCGGCATTAAGGATTGGTTACTTAGTGCTTCCACAAGAGTTAGTATCTCCTGCAGTTACACTCACAACATTGATGAATAATGGACACTCATGGTTGGATCAAGCAGTATTATCTGACTTTATAAGTAGTGGTTCATACCTCAAACACTTACGTCGTATCAGACGAACTTATTTAACACGTCGAGATTGTCTAGTGGCGGCATTGCAACAACACTTTGGGGATGATGTCATCTTGTCAGGTCTAGAAGGAGGTATGCACCTTGTCTGGCATTTGGATGAATCACTACCAACAAGCCAAGAGATCCAGACAATAGCCCAAAAAGTAGGTGTAGGTGTTTATGCACCATCTGCAGGTGCAGTACATGACTATAGTGATAGCCAATGTTGTGAAAGAGCACTGTTATTAGGATATTCTTCCACCAACGAAAATCAAATAAATGAAGGTATTGCTCGTTTGGCAGATGCACTCAAAACACGAGAACAGCCGTTAAATTATTCAAAAGACAGGTTTATTACACAATAGTAGATGATAGTTTGTACGCCGATGTGGGGTGTATATATCTAATATACGTAGTATCGGGTACCTGCTTCTAACATACTCCCCATGCTTTGTGTTTTGATATCTTGGATTAAATTATGAGTTATTGTCTGGATGAAATTATGTCATTTTTGTTTTGACTGGGTAGTCTAACAAATGAATTGGTGGACTCTCTTGTTGGTACAAGAATTGGTACAAAAAAGTATAATTTAGGTCAACTTACTGAACAAGTGATGATTCAATAATTCTGTTTAGAACAAGTCATAGCAGAACTTTAGTTTGTCCCAGATGAATGATTGTTCTCGACAGAACCCGGCTTACGGTCATCTCTAACTTTCTTTTTTGTAGATACTTATCAGTGTGTTATTCCTTTATCTGACATGGGGCTACCAAGTAGTGGTACAAGCTTTGGTGCCAAGTTATAGCTTTTACTAAGTCTTAACTTATACAAATTAGTAGCTTTTCTAGTTCTAACTAGCAGATAACAATGCCCTAGTATTTTTTGTTATTGGATGTTTATTAATGGAAGTAAAAGGTAAAAAACACTGCTCATAAGCAGAAATAACTTGAATAATCAGAACATTACAATTTACAAGTAGCATCTATTTGTAATATATTGTTTTGTAGATAAATCCCTTCATAAATTTTATGGGTAGATGGAACTCGGTCATGAATCCAACAACTACAGAGCGCACTATTTCTCTTTTGGTTGCGGTGCTTACATTAAGTATTGCTAGCGCCATGTTCTACTCTTTCTCTGCTGGACGAAACATAGCTACACACTATGCCCCTTTAGTGGACGCCGCCATGGAAATAAAATTGGAGGCTACTACTGCACATTTATGGTTTGAGGAAGTTATCAGTGGTGACCGGACTATTGATATTGAGGTTGTCTGGCAGCACATCGATCAAGCTGAGTGGTATGCACAAGCTATGCTCGGAGGAGGGGAGAATGATGAGGGCACGTTTATATCCCTTAATAATAGTGATTTACGCCAGAAAATTGAGCAAACAATAGTCGATATCAATACGTTTCGAGTAATAGCTCATGAAAGATGGGAGTCACAAGCTGACTCTGGTATTGATCAACGTTTTGATACGGTATTTTTAGAATTCACTATTTCAGCTGACAATGTGGAAACAGCCATTCAAGACATTATGGCAAGACAGTTACGACAATATAATATTGAACAAGCACTACTTATTATATTAATCTTAATACTTGGCTTATTCACTGCTATTGTACTTAATCGTTACAATCGTCGTCGTTCAAGCGATATACGAGCTCTGCATAACAGAGAACAAAATCTTCGTATCACTCTCAATTCTATTGGTGATGCAGTAATAGTGACTGATTCCAACGGGAATATCACTCATCTAAATCCAGTGGCTGAACATCTTACTGGTTGGACTATTGAACAGGCACAGGGTAAACCCTGTGTTGAGGTTTTCAATATTGTTAATGCCCACACGATGGAACCAGCAGTTAATCCTGTAAAACAAGTACTTGAAACAGGCCGTGTCGTGGGCTTAGCCAATCATACAATGCTAATTTCCAAGGATGGTACAGAGTACCAAATTGCAGACTCAGGTGCTCCAATTCATTCTTCTGATGGCACTATTTCTGGGGTGATTTTAGTATTCCATGATGTGACTGAAGAATATGCTCTGCAAGAATCATTAAAAGTAAGTGAATTATTCTTATCTAGTGTATTACATACAGTCCCAGACCTTGTTTGGTTAAAAGATAAAAATGGAATCTATTTAGCCTGTAATCATAGATTTGAAAGTTTTTTTGGTGCTCGTGAAAGTGAAATTATTGGTAAAATGGATTATGATTTTATCGATCAAGAGCTAGCAAATTCTTTTCGTGAAAAAGACAGAAAAGCAATGGTGGCTGGTAAATCCAGCATACATGAGGAATCAATTACTTTTGCTGATGATGGGCATACTGAATTAGTTGAAACAATCAAGACTCCCATGCTTGATTCTGAGGGTGAACTTATCGGTATATTAGGTGTTGCCCGTGATATTACAGTGCGAAAACAGATAGAATTGCGTGATAGCTCTCGTATTTATGTGCTGGACCAATTAGCACGCGCTATACCTTTACCAGATATTCTTGACACAATTGTGAGAATAGTTGAAAGCGAAATAGAGGGTAGCTTGTGTAGTGTGCTGTTAATAGATGATGAGGGTAAGCATTTATTGATGGGTGCAGCTCCAAATCTACCAGATTTTTACAATCAAGCAGTTGATGGGCTTAAAGTTGGTGATGGTATAGGTAGTTGTGGCACAGCTGCATTTACGCAGGAAAGGATCATCGTTGAAGATATTCAAACGCACCCTTTTTGGGTTGATTTCAAAGAACTTGCTGCTAAAGCAAACTTAGGCTCCTGTTGGTCTGAACCCATTTTCGGTACTAATAACAAATTATTTGGTACCTTTGGTCTATATCATCACAGCACAAGCCACCCTGAAGAAAGTGACTATAAAGTACTCGAGTTTGCTGCAAACTTAGCGTCTATTGCGATTGAACAAAGTAAATCATATGCACAAATCCAGCTTTCATCCAGAGTCTTCTCTGCGACACATGAAGGCATTACTATTACTGATACCAATAGATTAATTATTGATGTCAACCCTGCCTTTTGTGACATTACCGGCTATAGCCGTGATGAAGTAATAGGTCAAAACCCTAGTATACTCAGCTCTGGTAAACAAAGCCCCGAATTTTATGCCCAAATGTGGCGGGACATTAATGAGCATGACCACTGGCAAGGTGAAGTCTGGAATCGTAAAAAGAATGGCGAGATTTATGCTGAATTACTGACAATTTCCACACTAAAAGATAAAGATGAGACAGTAATCAACTATGTGGGCGTGTTCACTGACATAACCCAAAGTAAACAACAACAAGAAAAACTTAATCTTATGGCACATTATGATGTGCTTACAGGTTTGCCTAATCGAGCCCTATTTGTAGACCGTTTTCATCAAGCTATTGCACACAGTAAGCGAACAGAAAGTCAGCTTGCTATCTGTTTTCTTGATTTAGATAACTTTAAACCTATTAATGATAACTATGGTCATGAGGTAGGTGATCAATTATTGATTGAAGTTGCAGAGCGTATTACAGCCAATATTCGAGAAGAGGACACGGTGTCCCGCCAAGGTGGTGATGAGTTTGCTATTTTGTTGAGTGATATTGAATTTTCTATACAATGTGAACAAACGTTAGAACGGATCCATCATGCACTTGCCCAACCGTATTTAATTGATGATTACCCTCATAATATCACTGCCTCCAGTGGTATTACCCTGTACCCAGGAGATGATGGTGATATAGATATTTTGCTACGCCATGCGGATCAAGCGATGTATCAAGCTAAGCTTGCCGGTAAACATCGCTACCAACTATTTAACCCTCAACATGACCAGCAGATAGTACAAAAACATCATCGATTAAGTGAAATTGAACAGGCCTTAACGAATAACGAGTTTCAATTGTATTATCAGCCTAAAGTAAACATGAGGAGTGGTGATGTATTTGGAGCTGAAGCATTAATTCGTTGGATACACCCAGAACAGGGGCTCATCCCGCCACTAGAGTTTTTGCCTATTCTTGAGGGTACTGAATTAGAGGTGAATATTGGTGACTGGGTCATAGAGCAAGCATTAATACAGCTAGAGAACTGGCAACAGCAGGGGATTAAGCTTGAAGTCAGTGTCAATATTGCCTCTTATCATTTGCAATCAGAAAATTTCTTTTCAAAGCTTGATGCTATTTTAGAAAGACATTCGACTGTCGATTCCAAATGTTTACAATTAGAAATTTTAGAAAGTAGTGCATTAAGTGATCTCCATACCATCAGCCGCATCATCAAAGCCTGCCAAGAGACCTTAGGAGTTCATATTGCCTTAGATGATTTTGGCACAGGTTATTCTTCCTTGACTCATTTAAGAAGCTTATCTGCCGACACCATTAAAATAGATCAGACTTTTATCAGAGACATGCTTGATGATCCAAGTGATTATGCCATTGTTGATGGTGTAATTGGGCTTGCAGATTCTTTTAGTCGTAACGCCATAGCAGAAGGTGTTGAAACTATAGAGCATGGTCTAATGCTACTTTTAATGGGATGTGAAAATGCACAAGGTTATGGTATTGCCAGGCCTATGCCTGCCAATGAGTTACCTAGATGGCTTAGTGACTACACGCCAAATCAAGAATGGCAACAATGCGGTAATAAACATCGCACTACAAAAGAAAATAGAGTGAAGTTATTCAGACTCGTTAGTGACCAATGGCAGAATTATTTTGTATCTAATATTCAATCAGAACCTACAGATACTGAACATTGGCCCATTATGGGTGGCAAACACTGCCATTGTGGTCATTGGCTTAAACGAGCACAACAAGAACGGTTATTTGAACAAAAATGTTTGGATAATTTAAATAAAGCCCATGATAAAATCCACATCATCGTTAATGATTTACTTCTCAAATACCAAAGTGGTGATATTGATACAGCAAGGGATGGACTTAGCAAATTACAAAAATCCTTTGATGAAATGAATAATATTCTGGGTCGGTGTGAATAGAAATTAAATTTTTCTTAACTTATATCATTAATGGTAATTTGTTTCTTACTGAGTAGCCAAACAAGTCATTGCTGGTAACAAGTTTTACTCAGGTACACTCTATGTCCGAGATAGAATTTTGATTGTCGATCAGCCCTCTTTTCCTGCTTCAAGCCTTTTACAAAGTGTATTCCGCTAATCATGATTTCATGATCACTCTAATTACGTTGTGGATCAGTAAGTCTAAAAAGTTTTTTGCTATACGATTACTCCCATGCATCTAGAATTTACTTTAACTTCCGACGCCACTTTTTTGATAAAAAAGTAGTCTTTATTTGTCGCTCGAACACCTTATCTCCCACATTAACAAAATTATGCTAAGTCATTGACAGCAAAAGAGGATTTTGTTTGTTTCCATGCTTGACACACCCTGATCGCACTCCTATAGTGTCGAAAAGTGGGTAAAAGTGGATCAAAGTGGATCACAACAATTGAGGGCAACAATGTTTCGAGGCGTAGCAACTTTCAATCTGGATGCAAAAGGACGGATGGCAATTCCTGCCAAATTCCGTAAGCATCTTGGCGTCAGTTGTGAGGGCCGTTTGGTGGTCACGATCGATCATTCAGATCATTGTCTTCAGTTATACCCTTTACCTGAATGGGAAGCAGTTGAGCACAAGTTATCATCATTACCTAGTTTGAATCCACAAGTACGTCGATTAAAACGTATGTTGCTGGGTTATGCGACGGAGTGTGAAATGGATAACAACGGCCGTATTTTATTGCCAGCGAAGTTACGTGAGTTTGCTGGCTTGCAAAAAAGCACGGTGATGATCGGTCAGGGCAACAAGTTTGAGATATGGGATGAACAAACATGGAATGCTTTGATGGATGAATGTCTCGAAGAAAATTTTGATGGTATTTTACCGGCCGAATTAGAAAGCTTATCCATTTAGGGCAAGAATATGACTGATAGCCATTCAGAACATTTGCCAGTCTTGTTGAATGAGACAGTTGCCGGTTTGGCTGTGAAAGCTGATGGTATTTATGTCGATGGTACTTTTGGTCGTGGCGGGCATGCCCGCGCAATCTTATCGCAGCTATCAGAAAATGGACATCTATTAGGTTTGGATAAAGATCCTGCTGCAATCGCTGAAGGCAAGAAGTTAGCACAACAGGATAAACGGTTCAGTATAGAGCAATGTTCCTTTTCTGAATTAAAGATGCCAGTAAATGAGCGTTTGTGGCAAGGAAAGGTTGATGGCATCTTATTGGATATTGGTGTGTCATCGCCACAACTTGATATAGCTGAGCGTGGATTCAGTTTCCAAAAAGATGGTCCTCTCGACATGAGGATGAATCCTGATGTCGGTATCAGTGCTGCTGAGTGGTTAGCTACGGCTGAAATGGATGACATCGCTACAGTGATAAAAACATTGGGTGAGGAGCGTTATGGCAAACGGATTGCTCGTGCCATTGTGGAAACACGTGAACAATCTCCAATTACTACGACCAAACAATTAGCGACCCTGGTTGACAAAGCAAGTCCTTCACGAGAAAAAAACAAACATCCTGCAACCAGAACATTTCAAGCAATTCGTATCTATATAAATAATGAATTAGAAGATCTTAAAGCTGGTTTGGAACAGGCGTTAGATGTGTTAGCAGTGGGTGGACGGTTAACAGTTATCAGCTTTCACTCATTAGAAGATCGAATTGTGAAACGCTTTTTCCGAGATCAAGCAAGGGGTGACGACTTACCCTCTAACTTTCCAATAACTGCAGATCAGCTTAATCCTCGTGTTCGTTTGATAGGTAGGGCGATCAAGGCAAGTGATGTTGAGTTAGCGAACAATCCGAGATCACGTAGTGCGGTGTTACGTGTGGCGGAGAAATTAGCATGAGTTTTAGCAGCCTGATAGATCTTCTTCGTATACATGTATCAGTGATATTGTTGATAGTGCTAGTTATCGCTTCATCAATAGCAGTAATTTACACCAAGCATACAGGACGTACTGAGTTTGTTGCTCTGCAGAAATTAGAACGTCAACGCGACAACTTAAATGAAGAGTGGAGTCGTCTATTGCTGGAACAGAGTACATGGGCAAGTCCAGGCCGTATCGAACAACAAGCACGTTTGCGTCTTAAAATGATTGTACCAACTGCTGACATGGTTGTGGTGGTTAAGCCATGAGTCGTCAACGTAAATCAATTAATTCTGTAGGCATTTGGCGCTTGAATGTAGTGCGTTTGGTCTTTATTAGTTTAGTGATAGGTTTGGGCTGGCGGCTGACTGATATACAAGTATTGAATCCAGATTTTCTACGTAATCAGGGTGATGCTCGTCATGTTCGTAAAGTACCGGTAGCAGCACACCGTGGAATGATTCTAGATCGTCATGGTGAGCCTTTGGCCATTAGTACACCGGTACATTCAGTGTGGGTAAATCCTCAAGAAATAAATGTTGATTCCGTAAAACTACCAAAACTTGCCAAAGTACTGCATCTTAATGCTAAAAAGATTAAGAATAAGATTAACTCCAACCAGAATCGTGAATTTATTTATTTGAAACGGCGGGTTGCACCAGAAACTGCAAATAAAGTGAAACAGCTTAATATTGCAGGAGTAGCTTTACAGCGTGAATACAAACGATTTTATCCTACTGGTGAAGTGGCGGCACATGTCGTGGGTTTTACCAATGTTGATGATGCTGGCCAAGAAGGTCTGGAATTAACCCATGATGCTGTTTTAACTGGAGTGTCAGGGCTAAAACGAATGATTCGTGATAGCCGTGGCAATTATGTCGGTGGTGGTGAGCAGTTAAAAGCAACCAAGCATGGACAAAATATCAGCTTAAGTATTGATTTGCGGTTGCAGTACTTAACCTATCAAGCATTAAAGGCATCAGTAGTAAAATATAAGGCACGTTCAGGTTCTGCCGTTATTTTAGATATTAAAACTGGCGAAGTGCTGGCAATGGTAAATCAGCCATCATTTAATCCGAATAGTCGTCGTGGCTTGAGAAATAGTGAATACCGAAATCGGGCAGTAACAGACTTATTTGAACCAGGTTCAACAGTCAAACCTTTTACTGTTGCGAGTGGCTTGAAGTCAGGTAAATTTACACCTGCAACAATTATTGATACTCGACCAGGTACACTGAGAGTAAGTGGTCACACAATTAAGGACTTTCGTGATTATGGACAAATTTCAGTATCAACCCTAATTCAGAAATCAAGCAATGTAGCAGCAAGTAAAATTGCATTAGCACTTAAGCCTGAGCAGTTGTGGCAAGATTTTTCAGCATTTGGCTTGGCTGAACCGACAGGTGCTTATTTCCCAGGTGAAGCGATGGGACATCTACCTGATCCTCAAAAATGGCGAAAGCTCGATCGTGCCACCTTGGCGTATGGTTATGGTGTCGCATCATCAGCATTACAATTAGCTCGGGGCTATATGGTGTTGGCTAATGGTGGTATTTTGAGACCAGTGAGTTTTGTCAAAGTAGATCAACCACCTCAAGGACGACGAGTATTTTCTCGAGATGATATGAAGCAAGTCCTTACTATGATGGAGCGAGTTGTCCAACCAGGAGGAACAGCTCAAAAAGCTGCAGTTGAAAATTACACAGTTGCAGGAAAGACAGGGACTGTTAAGAAAGCAGCAAGTGGTGGTTATGCTGATAAACAATATTTATCCTTGTTTGCAGGTGTTATTCCAGCAACACAACCGCGTTTAGCTATGGTGGTTATGGTTGATGATCCCCAAGGTAAAGAGTATTACGGCGGTCTGGTAGCAGCACCAGTATTTTCAGAAGTAATGACAGGTGCGATGAGGTTATTAAATATTGCACCTGATGATTTACCAATGACACAGCTACATGTGGCTCAAAAATGAAGGCCACAGGCATGAAAAATAATTCATTACCTACCTTGTTAGTGGGCATGTTATCTAATCCATCAGTCTTGGATGATATCAATGTGCTTGGAATGGCACTGGATAGCAGACAAGTTCAGGCTGACTGGCTATTCTTCTCTCTTACCACTGATGAATCCCAACGATTAAAATATATGCAACAAGCTCTGTCTTTAGGTGCAGCTGTAGTGTTGTTTGACAATGACCAGCAATTAACCGAACAAGAAGAATCGGCTTTGGTTAACAGTAAAGCAAAAGCGTATCCCATCAAATTACTGTCAAATAAAGTAGGTGAAATTGCTGCTCGATTTTATGGTCATCCTTCATTAGCATTAACAGTGATTGCGATCACGGGTACTAATGGAAAAACTTCAGTAAGTCAGTTTATAGCACAGTCACTCGAATCATTAGGTTATGCCTGTGGTGTTATCGGCACTTTAGGTGCGGGTCGTATTGATGATTTAAATGATACAGGTATGACGACACCTGATCCGGTTACATTACAGGCGATATTGGCTGATTTTTGCCAGCAATCTATTGAGTATGTAGTGATAGAAGCATCGTCACATGCACTCGAGCAAGGACGGTTAAATAGTGTAACACTGGATATGGCTGTACTGACTAATTTGAGTCGAGATCACCTTGATTATCACGTGGATATGGCAGGATATGCTGCTGCAAAAAAACAACTATTTGATTTTGCCAGTGTAAAAACTGCTGTGATAAATCAAGCAGATGATTTTGGGAAAATATTAATTCCAGAATTGGAAGGTCGAGATGACATAACGCTGCTGACGTATAGTAGTCACTCTGCTACGTTAATGGCAGCAATTCAGGCTAAAGAGATTCAAACAACTATCGATGGTTTGCATTTCAATATATCAAGTGAATTCGGTTCTGCTAGCATAAAAAGCCCGTTATTAGGCCGTTTTAATGTTGATAATCTATTGGCTACATTAGCCAGTTTGTTGGCGCTAGATATTTCATTCGAACAAGTAATAAACGCATTATCAGAGTGTCATGCGGTGGATGGTCGGATGCAAGTTTACGGTGGTAATAAACAACCACACGTAGTGATTGATTTTGCCCATACACCAGATGCACTTACTCAGGCATTACAGTCATTGCGATGTCATATACCAGCTAATGGAGTGTTGTGGTGTGTGTTTGGTTGTGGTGGTGATCGCGATACAGGTAAAAGGGCATTGATGGGGCATAGTGCTGAGATTAATGCCGATAAGGTTGTGTTAACTGCTGATAACCCACGTACTGAAGATAACAAAGACATTGTAAGAGATATCGCTACGGATATTACTGATCTGAAAAAAATACATATCGAACATGATCGTCAGTCTGCAATCAGTTATGCAGTAAGTAATGCTAAAGCAAAAGATATTGTGTTAGTAGCTGGCAAAGGCCATGAGCAATATCAAGAGATTGCAGGTGTTAAAAGTCCATTTAGTGATGCTAAAGCGGTAACAAAAGCACTACAGGCAGCAAATGATGAATCACATTTGATAACAGGTGTTAAACGATGAGTATGCACCTACTTCTTTCACAAATAGCTGAAATATTGGGATGTGATGCCCCTGTTAGTGATGTAACTGTAACTGGTGCGGTGATTGACAGCAGGAAAGTTGCACCGGGTTGCTTGTTTTTGGCGTTAACTGGTGAGCACGTTGATGGTCATGACTATATATTAGCAGCACGTCAAGCAGGTGCGGGTGCGGCGATAGTCTCACAGCTCCAAAATGATGAACTACCGCAATTGGTGGTAGCTGATGTGGTGAAAGCATTTGGTGAGCTTGCCAAATACTGGCGCCAGCAATGCCATACCATGGTTGTTGCAATTACTGGAAGTAATGGTAAGACAACTGTTAAGGAAATGACTGCTGAAATTTTAGAACAATGCGGATCAGTGATTGCAACTTTAGGTAACTTAAATAATGAGTTAGGAGTGCCACTGACTTTGTCTCGTTTGGCTAAAGATACTGATTATGCTGTTATTGAAATGGGGGCAAATCATTTAGGTGAAATAGCCAATTTGGTTGAGATGGCAAAGCCTCAGGTTGCAGCCATTAACAATGTAGCAGCAGCTCATTTAGAAGGTTTTAATGATCTGGATGGAGTGGCAACAGCAAAAGCGGAGATCTTTTCTGGTCTTACCGAAGAAGGTATTGGAGTGTTCAATGCTGATATGGCTTTTACCAATCAATGGCAACAAGGGCTTGCTGGCAAGGCACAGATAACATTTGCCATAGAAAATGAAGCTGACATTAAAGTAAAAGATTTGCAACTAAATCCGACATCGAGTCATTTTATGGTTGAGCTTGATGGGGTATTGCACTTCATCAACCTCCCTTTGCCAGGTTTGCACAATGTGGCAAATGCACTGGCTGCAATAGCAGTGACTCGAGCATTAAAAATACCTGTATCCGATATAGTCAAAGGTCTGGCATCGGTTCAGGGTGTGCCACATAGATTACAGCTTCGCAGTGGTGTCCAGCAATCACAGTTGATTGATGATAGCTATAACGCTAACCCAGATTCCTACCAACAAGCTTTAGCAACACTTAATGTCTTTTCAGGCCAGCGATGGTTGGTGTTAGGTGATTTTGGTGAGTTAGGAAGTGAAAGTGAGCGATTACATTTTAAATTAGGGCTTGATGCTAAAGCTTCAGGTATCGAGCGTTTATTAACAGTTGGCGTGGAAAGCAAACGTGCAACTGAAGCTTTTGGTGATGGTGCCCAACATTTTGCTGATATAAGTGCAGTTCAACAAGTATTAGAGAGTGAACTCACAGACAGTGTGACATGTTTGATTAAAGGCTCACGTTTTATGCAGTTAGATAAGTTAGCTGATGCATTAGCAATGCAGGGAGAAAACTAATGCTGTTATATCTAAGTGATTATTTAAGTCAATTTCATAGTGGTTTTGGTGTCTTCCAATACTTAACCTTACGAGCTATTTTAGGTGTGGTAACTGCATTAGGAATAGCTTTGATTGTCGGTCCATCTATGATTCGCCACCTTAGCTTTAGACAAATTGGTCAAGTAGTTCGCGATGATGGGCCTGAGTCACATTTGAGTAAGAGCGGTACACCAACAATGGGTGGTTCATTAATATTAGTAGCCATAGCTGTGAGCACTTTACTGTGGGCTGATTTAAGCAGTCGATATATTTGGGTTGCATTGTTGGTGACATTATTATTTGGAGTGATTGGCTTTGTTGATGATTACATTAAATTAGTACGACAAGATCCTAAAGGTTTATTAAGTCGTTATAAATATTTCTGGCAATCAGTGGTTGGAATTGGGGCAGCAGTATTTTTATACCAAACGGCAAATGTAACAGCGGAAACACAATTAATAGTGCCATTCTTCAAAGATGTGATTATCCCACTAGGTGGTTGGTATATGGTGCTGACATATCTTGTAATTGTAGGGTCAAGTAATGCTGTCAATTTAACTGATGGTTTAGACGGGTTAGCAATTATGCCAACAGTAATGGTGGCAGCAGCATTGGGTTTGTTTAGCTATGTGACCGGCCATTTTGAATTTGCACGATACCTGTCTATCCCTTATATCCCCGGAGCTGGTGAATTAACAGTCTTTTGTGCAGCAATGGTTGGATCCGGTCTAGGCTTTTTATGGTTTAACACTTATCCAGCACAAGTGTTTATGGGTGATATAGGTGCATTAGCACTAGGTGCAGCATTAGGAACAGTAGCTGTACTGGTTAGGCAAGAGTTGGTGTTACTTATCATGGGTGGCGTGTTTGTTATTGAAACATTATCAGTAGTCCTACAGGTGGGATCATATAAATTGCGGGGTAAGCGGGTGTTTTTAATGGCACCAATACATCACCACTATGAATTAAAAGGATGGCCTGAACCACGGATTATTGTGCGCTTTTGGATTATCACCGTATTTTTGGTTCTAGTAGGCTTGGCGAGCCTAAAAATTCGATGAATACTATGGCAAATCGAGAACTACAAAGACAATCATTCCTGATAGTTGGTTTAGGTCAGACAGGCTTGTCTTGTGCCAGATTTTTAGTGTCACAAGGTTATGCCGTCGCCATTATGGACACACGTGAACAGCCACCTGAATTATCGACTTTAAAAGCCGAGTTACCAGAGGTATTAGTGAAAACTGGCGGTTTACTTCGTGACTGGCTGTTGAGAAGCGATACGATTGTGTTAAGTCCTGGCGTTGATCCACGTTTATCTGAAATCAAAGATGCTCGGGATTCAGGTGTTGAGATTATAGGTGATATAGAGTTGTTTGCTCGTTATGCTAATG
>Ga0164311_10000718_pt1 | contig 15116 bp, 16 predicted proteins | sample GuaBasSedimGuay2_FD_121796 | JGI IMG/M metagenome (GOLD analysis project Ga0164311, IMG submission 121796) | Subseafloor sediment microbial communities from Guaymas Basin, Gulf of California, Mexico - Guay2, Core 4569-9, 9-12 cm | ecosystem: Environmental > Aquatic > Marine > Hydrothermal vents...
GGAAGAGTAAGTAATTCTCCTCTTGAAGAATCTATGAGTATTTTAAGCATTTCCTTAAACAATAGTAAACACCATTATGAAACATTTTTCCTCTGCTAACTTATTATGCCCATAGAAATATATGTGTATTTAAAACTGTACTACTTATAACGTAGGATTTGTTAGGAAAAATAGTGGAGGGTTCAGTGTGGCTAGTGTTGAAGTAGAATTATTATGGGCTGAAAAATATAGGCCGAAAACACTAGATGAAATAGTTAATCAAGAAGAAATAGTTAGGAGGTTAAAACAGTTCGTTAAAAGTAGGAACATGCCTCACTGCTTATTTGCCGGACCTCCAGGTACAGGAAAAACTACTGCTGCCCTAGCGTTAGCCCATGACTTATATGGTTCAGGCTATGCACGTTATGTTCTAGAGCTAAATGCTAGCGATGCTAGAGGTATAGATGTTATAAGAACAACTGTTAAAGAGTTTGCTAGAAGTGTTGTTCCAGGACCTATACCTTTCAAAATAATTATCTTAGATGAAGCAGATAATATGACGGCTGATGCTCAGCAAGCTCTTAGAAGAACTATGGAGCTTTTCACTTCAACATGTAGATTTATACTTATTGCAAACTATCCTAGTAAAATAATTGAACCAATACAGTCTAGAACAGCATTTTTCAGATTTACACCTTTAAAGAAAGAGGATGTAGTTGCAAGGCTGAAATGGATAGCTGACCAAGAAAACGTAAAATATGATATGGAGGCTTTGGAAACAATATTTGAGCTTTCTGAAGGAGATATGAGAAGAGCAATAAACATCCTGCAAGCAGCCTCAGCTTTAGGTAGAGTAACTGTTGAAGCAGTATACAAGGTCATAGGTGCAGCACATCCTACAGAAGTTAGAGAAATGATTAAAGCTGCTTTAGCAGGCAGGTTTACTGAGGCAAGGGAGAAACTAAGAGCGCTAATGATAAACTACGGCCTTTCAGGCGTAGATGTTGTAAAAGCTTTACATAGAGAAATATTCAGTGCTGAACTTAAAATCCCTGAAGAATTAAAGGTCATTATCGCAGACTATCTAGGCGAAGTACAGTATAGGCTTGCTGAAGGAGCAGACGATGAAATCCAGTTAAGTGCACTTATTGCACGTTTAGCTATGCTAGGTAAGAGGCTAAGGGTATAATATAATGTCTACACGACTACCTTGGATAATAAAGTATAGACCCAAGAAAGTAGCTGAAGTAGTAGACCAAGACAATGCTAAAAAACAGTTTATACCATGGATTAAAGCATGGATTGAAGGGAAAAAACCGGAAAAGAAAGCAGCACTACTTTATGGTCCTGCAGGTTGTGGTAAAACGTCTCTAGTAGAAGCAACGGCTAAAGAGTTTGGTTTAGAACTCATAGAAATGAATGCAAGCGATTTTAGAACAAGAGAAGCTATCGAAAGAATAGCTAAAGTTGCAGCAACAAAGTACTCACTATTCGGATTTAGAAGCAAAATAATACTCCTTGATGAAATAGATGGATTAAACGCTATTGCTGATAGAGGAGCACTAAGTGCCGTACTGGATTTAATAGAAGCAACAACTCATCCAATAGTTCTTACAGCTAACGATCCATGGGATCCTAAGCTTAGAAGTCTTAGAGACAAGTGTCTCTTAATAGCGTTTAGAAGGCTTCCCAAAAGGGCAGTTATTTTAATGCTTAAGAGAATATGTGAAAGTGAAAAGCTTATATGCGAATATAATGCCCTATCCTTGATCGCAGATTACGCCGAAGGAGATTTAAGATCAGCAATAAATGACTTACAAAATGTTGCAAGCATTAGCAAACATATAACATTAGAGGTTGCCAAACCAATTTTAGCTAGGAGAGACCGCCAATATACACCATTTGAAGCTCTTAGAAGCCTATTCTTTTCTAAATACGCATGGCAAGCTAAGAAGGCAGTAACCTCTGCCGATATAGACTATGAAACTATGATGTTATGGATAGCTGAAAATCTACCCTATCAATACACAGACCCTGAAGATTTATGGAGAGCTTATGAAGCATTAGCAAGAGCCGATGTTTACCTAGGCAGAGTAAAAAGAACTCAAAATTGGGATTTACTAGCATATGTTTTCGATTTAATGGGGGCAGGTGTAGCATTAGCACGTAGAAAAACTAAGTTTAAGTGGGTGAAGTATTCATTTCCTCAAAAAATACTTCTCCTAGCTAAAACCAGGGAGCGAAGAGAAATTAGAGATGCAATAGCAAAAGTATTAGCAGGAACATTACATATATCATCTATTGTAGCTAAAAGAGAAGTACTACCATTCTTAAGAATTATTTTCAATGAAAACCCCGAATATGCTGCTAGAATAGCTTTAGGTCTAAACTTAACGGAGTCGATGATAAAATTCCTTACACCTAAAAGATACCGAGAAGTTTTAAAGGAATTAGCTAAGTTAAAGAAAACTGCTTAAAAACCGGTTTATCATATTTAAAGTCTACATGTTCATAGAGAAATTTGAAAAGCATATGCTTAGTTGATTTCTTCATCCAATACTCTTTCATCTCTCTTACACTTTCCGAAATTACTTTAAAAGAGAACGGGTAAGTAACATCAAACAATATTAAGTTCTTCGGCGCTGCTGGTTTAACATCAGCTACTTCACATATACCTTTAAATGCCGTATTAAGGTCTTTTATAGACTTTTTGCCTGCAACATAAAGCTCTGTAAAAGAAACTATCCTTCTAACCATTTGCCTTAAGAAACTATCAGCTACAATGTCGAAAATCACTATGTCATCTGTCTTAAATATGTTAAAACCGAGAATAGTTCTTTCAGTACTAATAAATTCTGGAACTTGAGAGTAAAGATATGAGCTAAAACATTTAAAGTCATGTTTACCTATAAACCTTTTAGCTATTTCAGATGCTTTATGAACATTAAATCCTCTAGCATATCTTACGTAAACGTATCTCCTACATATAGCATTAAATCTTGGATTGAATTCGAAGTTAACAATTCTATAACCCCAAATAATGATGTCTACTGGAAGCTCTTCACGTACCTTACCAATTACTTCTTCAACTTTCTCCTCACCTACATCACGTACGGTTAACATAAAAACCTGAGATAAAGCATGAACTCCCTTATCTGTTCTTCCAGAAGCAACAAATTTCTCAAAGTTTAACCCTATATTTCTAAAAGCCTTAATTACCTCGCCTTCAACCGTTCTTAACCTAGGCTGCCTTTGTGAACCATGGAATAATGTTCCATCGTAGAAAACTTTAATTAATAAATTGAAGACAGTGCTCATTTTTCACTAAACCTGATATGTATGTCAACATCATTTATTATTTCTGGAACGCCTTTCAATGTGGTTAAATATCCTTTTAAAATACTCGTCAAGACACGTTTAGGATAGGGTGTTAAGTATATTCTTTTACCATTAACCTTAATGTCTACTGAAAGTTTTACAGGGCAGTCTACAAGGTTCTTCTCTCCTTTAAGCATAGCATAGGTAAAGTCTTTACATGAGGAATAACCGCAAAGACCACAGTCGGTTCCCGGCAGGTCTGCTAGAATTTTGTTTATAGAATAATTAACTATATCGTCAACTAGCTGCTCTATATCACTGAATGTATATTTTTTGCATGTAATGTTTTCCGGTAGTTCACATGGATATTTGCAAACGATAGCCATACAGTTTTTCATAACGTTTACTAGGCCCTTTAATTCGCTAGGATTTTCTAGTACGATAATTTTAGGATATCCTTTAATCCTCTTGAAACCTTCAACTATAACTATATTTTCCTTTATCGGCAACATCTGGATAATAGACTCTACTTCTATATTTCTTTTAGTGAAAAAACCTATTTCGTCTTCAGACATTAGTACAATGGTTTCTGCACCAGCTTTTTTATATCGTTCAGAATCTTTTCCATGAACATCTATTCTGTGGTATGCGTGTTTTATAATTGCGGTTCTGAAGCCTCTTACTTTAAGCTCATTAACTATTTTAGTACCTAATGCTGTTTTTCCGGCACCCTTTTTTGCAGATATGATTTGTATAATGGCTTTACCTGGTATCAACTGTTCTCTCCTCGTTAAGAATTCAGTTAAAGTTATTTTAAATTTCACCTAACTCTTCAAGAAACCTTTTAATAGCTAGTGTAAACGGGTTTCCATAGTTTATTTCGTAAATCAGTATTTTACCATATTTTTTCTTTTTTACAATACCATATTTTTCAAGAACGTCTAAGTGTTCTTTAGCATTCTGATGGTGTATATCGAGTTTTTTAGCAATAGCTGTTATGTTTGCTGACTCATGTTTAATCATAAACTTTAATATCCTTACTCTATTTTTTGACGATAAAATTTTTTCAATTATTTCTAATCATCCCCATTATCGCTTATGCGTATATTGTTCAATAAGTTTCAAAACCTCCTTTTCTAACTGATCTAATGGAACATTAAATATCCCTATAAGCGTGCTTCTCCCTCTATAACCTTTGCCCGAAGTTTTTGTATCAATAAGTCCTCGTTGCTTAAGATCCCTTATGTACTCGTAAACTTGAGTATGGCCCCTTGATCTTTCACCGAAAATTTCACATAACATTTCATATTCGCTTTCTACATCACCTATTCTAACATATTGTCTTCCAGAGCGTTTTAAGGCCTTAATCGCTGCAGCATATATGAGTAGTTCGTGTAATGGTAGGTGAAGTATCATGTCTTTAGCTATTATCATGTAGCTTGAGCTTTCAATTCCAGCTAAGCTTGCATATGCTTTCCTTAGATGCTCTAATGTAACTCGAGGACTTCCCTCATAATCTGCAGCTTCACCTGCTCTAAGAAGAAGCTCAATTGCTGCTCTCGCATTTCCATCACCTCCCTTATCGACACCCACTATTTCCGCAATAGCGCTAATTACATCTTCTTCAACTGTTCCTTCCCAGAAAGCAAGTTTCATACGTTGTTTTAAAATGTCTTTAAGTTCTTTTGAGGTATATGGTTTAAAAGCTATCATATGTCTTAGAAGGTAACTTGATGTTGCTGAATCTAAACTGTTAAGTTCTGTTAGGCTTCTACCTATAAGAACAAAGCTTATTCTTTTAGTGTATTCAGGATACTCATCATAGGTTCTTATAAAGAAGTATAGTGCATCGCTACCTGAAACTTTAACAAAGTAGTCAAACTCGTCGAGAGCAAGTATTACGTAAATGTCGTTATCTTCAAGGTATTCTAATATGGCTGCATAAAGTTCAAATGCTGAAAGACCTCTTTGAGGTAAAGGTATTCTTAAGTGTTTCGCTATTTCCATTACAACATTATATACTGTTCTATCTCTATGGCAGTTAACGTGAATATACTGTAAATTTATTCCTTTACTTTTAGCTTTAAGTGTGAAAACATTTCCGAAAGTTCTAGCAGTAACAGTTTTACCAACACCTACAGGTCCATGAAGAAAAACTCTCTGACTAATACTTCCAGGACTGTAGAGTAAAGGTTTAAAATACTGTGCTAAAAGCCTAATTTGTTCTTCCCTATAAGGCAAGCTTGGAGGAATATATTCCGGATAAAGTTTTTCCTTAGCTTTAAATACTGAAGGTTTACTTAAAACGCCTTCAATAATTTCCTCGGTACCAACAAACTTTTTATACTCACTCACTAGTACTCACCATTCTATAGTTTCGGTAAACCCCTCATAGATTATTTAACGGTTTCTGCCAGTCTCCCCGTAATAATTTTTACCTTATTTAAAATAGACTAAGCTAAAAGCATGCTATAAGTCATCTACCTACTCTCCGTATGATATCTCCTCTTTTCAAAATAGAAACACAAGCTATATCGCCAACTATTTCAACTCTAACTATGTATTTAGGGTTCTTGAAGGAAACTTTAGCTTCCAGTTCCTTAGCTATTTTTGCACCTAATGTTCTCTCCACTATTACACTTGACTCTACAAATCTGCCTCTACGTATACAGTCTACAATAAATGTGTCATTTTTTCTGATATGCTTTTTAGCTAGTTGAAAACCTATTTCAACTATATTATCGAGGCTTGTTTTAACGCATTTCTCTAAAGGTATAATTTTAAAAATTACAGATGTAGGATTTTTCCGTATAATATCTAATGCTTTAAAGGGACTTAGACTAGTAAATATTAAAACTACGCCATCAAAACTTGTTTTTATACCATAAGCTTTCTGATCGTGTTCAAAAAGTATGTCAAGTATTTCAACTATCGCTTGGTTCTCTTTACCCTTACTCGTTGTTACCAATAACTTAGGGTATGACACTATTTAACCCTTTCAAGGCTTAAATAAGATAATGAACCTCTACACTAACTTGTACACATCTTCTAGAAAACTGTTTACTTTCTTCCTAATGAGAGTAAACTATAATATTGAATATTCAAGTCACGTAAGTAGCATAATAAGTTACCCCTTCTCGGCATTAAGTCTTTTAAGGTAACACTTTTCAATTCAACCAGTAAATGTAAAAGTTGGATGTAAGAGGCATTGAAAGTAGCCCTGGTGTCAGATTGGCATCCTTTAAGCATAGGTGGTGTTCAAAGTCACGTAAGGTATTTAGCCAAGTTTTTAAAGGAGCAAGGATTAGAAGTACATATCATTTCTAGGAAAACCCATGCAACTATGGAAACCATGCCTGATTCCATGAGCCAGCATAAATTCATATTTATAGATGCATTATTCCCTTTAAACACTATTTTTATACCTCCTAAGAAATCTAGACTTGAGAAGGTATTACGTGAAATAAGACCTGACATAGTGCATTCACACCATGCGTTTACACTGCTTTCTCTGCTTTCCCTAGAATTGGCGAGTAAACATCGTATTCCACGTGTTTTAACAAATCATAGTATAACTTTAGGTTATGAATATAGTTACTTATGGAAGCCATCATCAATATTTTTCACCCCAATAAAGCAGTGGCTGTCACATGCCAATGTAGTTATTTCTGTAAGCAAAGCAGCTGATAAGTTTATTTCAAACTTTTTGAAAAATAGCATTAAACGACTAATTATACCTAATGGTGTAGATACTGAAAAGTATAAACCTCCGAAAGAACCTCCTAAAACCCCTACAGTACTCTTCATAGGGAGACTTGTCCATAGGAAAGGACCTCACTTACTCTTAAAGTCCTTTAAAAATGTTATACGTGAAGTACCTGAAGCCAAGTTAATTATTGTAGGTAGAGGGTATATGGAGACTATTCTTAGATCTATGGCTGCAGTATTAGACTTAAGAAGAAATATCGTTTTTAAAGGATTTGTCTCCGAGGAAGAGAAAATAAGTTTACTAGGAAAAAGCATGGTCGTAGCTATACCTAGTATCTACGGCGAAAGCTTCGGCATTGTAGCTGTTGAAGCCTTTGCCACAGGAAATCCTGTTGTCGCTTTTAAAGTCGGCGGATTATCCGAAATAGTAGACCATAGTGTAAACGGTTTTTTAGTAAATACATGGAACATTAAAAGGTTCTCAGACTACTTAATAACCTTATTGCTTGATAGAAAATTACGTAGAAAAATGTCAGAGAGAGCTCGTGTAAAAGCTGAAAGAAATTATTCATGGAAGATAATTTCTAAGAGAATTTATAAAGTTTATTTAGCGTTACATTCAGAAAAGAGTTTATCTTTATGTTAATATAGGAAGCTTTCAGGGTTATATTTATGGAAATAGTTCTAAAACCCATAGGCATAGTACATACTAAGCTTAGCGATGAAGAAGTTAAAAACTCTTGGGAAGGAGTCGAAGGTGTAGTTGAAGTTTTTAGGGAATACGTGAAAGGATTGAAAGGCATCGAGGATTTTTCACATATAATAATCCTTGCATACTTACATAAAACTACAGAAAAACAGAAGAAAGTGTTAAAGGTTAGACATAGGAGACTTTTAAGATTCGGTATTAAAATAGAGGATATTCCTGAAGTAGGTGTTTTCTGCACTGATTCACCTCATAGACCTAATCCTATAGCTTTAACTATTGTAGAGCTTGTTAAAAGAGATGGTAGATTTTTACATGTTAGAGGATTGGATTTATTTGATGGAACACCAGTGTTAGATATTAAACCGTATACTCCAGACAGAGTTGTTGAGAAAATCAATGTTCCACAATGGTATAAAGTACTTGAGCAAAGGATTTTTGAGAAGTTTGGTAAAAAACTTCCAGTGTAAATTTAAGGTACATTATTCACCATACATGCTTCTTTGCTCCATATAAAATTCTTCTAAATTCTCGAATGAAAGCTTATATGGTTCTTTAGCATAACCTATGGGCATTATGTATAGTGGATGATAGTTTAAAGGCACACTTAATATTTCTCTTACTTGATCATCGTGGAACGCCCCTACAGCAACAGTGCCTAAACCTAAAACACATGATTGCAAGTAAATGTTCTGTCCTACATGACCAACTTCCATGTGAACATATCTATAACCTCTATCACCATATCTAGCAGTGGTTCTATCATAAATAGCAACAATAATCAAATTAATCATAGCATCTCTTACCCAGCGTTGACCTAAAGCAGCCTCTGCTAATTCCTCACTAAAGTCACCTATTTTTACAAGTTCCAAAGCATGAAGAAAAACATTGTAGTGATATATTCCGGCTTTTAAATCTATAACACCACCTTCCTTAACTACAACATATACTTCTAAAGGATAGGTTGCACCAGCTGAAGGCGCTGTTCTGAATCCTCGCTTTACCTCGTTAATGCCTTGTGCAGCCCATAATACTTGAGCTAAGACCTCTAGCGACAATGGTTTGCCAGAATATTCCCTAATACTTCTTCTCATGGATAAGGCTTCTTCTAAACTTACTTCACCTTTAAGCTTAGGTAGAGGCAAATAAACTAATGTCCTATTTTCCACATAAACTTCTCCAACTTCAGGTTTACGTTCAGGAATAGAGAATATTTCTAAGACCTTATAAGTCACGATTACCAATGAAATACAAACTATAACCATAGCTAAGAGAACCAAAAACTTTACAACTTTAATATCCCATATCAAATTTCAAACCCTGACTATTTTTTACTTCATACAAAAAATAGATAAAAGTAATTTAAAAATAGTTTAGAAAAGTGAAGAACATGGTAAGTTATCATTACATCGATGCTATAATAACCTTCATCCTCCTCTCCCTATCAATGATAACCGGTATCCTCACATTACTTGTAAAAAACCTTAAAGTAAGAAGAACTATACTGATATTACACATAATCTTCTCCATGTTAGCGTTCATAGCCTTTGTTATAACATTTCTAAGAGCACCTAAGATCTAATGAGAATTATAATTCATAGTTAAGGTTAAGTGTTCTTTTAAATATGTTCTACACTTATTTTGGAGTGAGAAAAACATCTGGGGAAATATATGAGGCTTGTTGGTGTTGTAGGCAGTGGCTCTACAATAGTATATGCACCTCTCATAGTTTATGAAGAAGCCGAAAAATATGCTAAGGAAGAACAGCTCGTTATTATTGAAGACACGTGGAGAAACATAAAGTTTCTAGGTATTTTAAGAAATGTTAAAAGATACGAGCCATTCCTAAACATATACCGTAGAACAAGCTTCGTAGATAATCCATCACTTGTAGAAAGTGGTACATTACCCCATACTGGAGCTTACATTTCAATCATAGGGACACTTAAAGCTTCTAAGCTGGAAAGTGTAGAAATACCTCCAAATCCTGGTTCCAAAGTTTACGTTGTAGAGAGTAAAGAAGATTTAAAAGTTAACTTAGGTAAGGGGCTAGTAGTTGGTGTTCATAAGTATAGTGGTGTTGAAATACCTTTAACCCCTGAAAGCATACCTTTCCACGTGGCTGTTGTCGGAGCTACTGGAACAGGTAAGTCAAGACTTGTAAAAGCACTCATAGACGAAATACTTAACGAAACATGTTATAGAGTTATTGTTTTCGATCATGCAGGAGTAGATTACGTCCCGTACTATAGGGACTATGTTGTCCAAGCTTCTAAAATAGTCTTAGATGTTTCAGTAATCTCCGATCTGATACTTGAGAGAACAGGGCTAGACCGTAGAACATACGAACCCTACATCCTACTTTCAACCCTATGGTACGCTTTTAACAAAGTATTTCCAAAGCTAAGCAGAGAAGAAGCAGAAAGACTTGGGGCAGCTGAGCTCCGGAAGGAGCTTACATATAATGTTTTGTCTAAGCTAGTGAGCTCAATAGACTATGGTGAATTAACAAGGTTCATGGCGAAATACCCTATAGAATGGAAGTCTTCAGAATATAGAGACTCTGCTTTAAAGATAATTGGCCTCTTAAAGGGGAAGGAAAGCGCTAAAATAAGGCTTGGAATATCATTGGATGTTAAATTAGGTGAAGGATTTTTCAAATCATTAAGCGGAAGAAACGTTTTACCATCAGACATAGTTGATTTAGTGTTTAAGCAAAAACTTGTTGTCATAGATTTGAGCATGGAAGACTCCATTGTTAAGAAGTATGTTGTTTCAACAGTAATCAATGAGGTTTGGAAGAAAGTAGAAGAAAAACAGGAACCAGTAAATATCGCCGCTGTAGTTGATGAAGCCCATAATTATGCGTGTAGATACTGCGGCGAACCACACAAAGCCATAACTAGGACATCTAGGGAAGGTAGGAAATGGGGTTTCGGATTAATACTTGCAACCCAAAGAGCAATAGACATAGACCCCGAAATTAGAGGAAACATTAACACATGGTTCTTCAGCAAACTCCAAACACCATCGGACTTTAACGAAATATCTGCATTCATGAATCTTGCGGGAATAAGTGAATCTTCGCTAGCCATTTTGGAGAAAAGAGAATTCTACATAGCAGGCCTCATGAACCCATTAAAAATCCCTGTTCTAATTAAAGTGAAAGAGGTTCCTTTACCATGATAAGCGAAGAACGTACTCCTGAAGAAGTTTTCGAAGAACCAATAGTTTCCCTAGCTAAAGAAACTGTAGCTTTAGAAGCTAAAAGAATAGCAAGTATTGCTAAAAGCGAAAAACTAAGAGAAATAAGAAGAAAACTTGAAAGCCAAAGACTAATACTTAGAATTCCAAGAAGAAAACTACATAGAATATGCAGTGTTGCGCTAGACACGAGCTTCACAGATCCGCCGTTAGAGCTAACTGGAGGCAAGTTAATAACAGTTATAAGATCTCACATATTCTATGGCTGCAGACCCAGGAAAAATCCTAGAGCAGATAGTAAAGGATTTTTAAGATTTGTTCAAGAATTTGAAGATTTAGCTAAAGTGTACTCTAAAATTATTGAAAGAAAGTTTGTGATAGAACTTCTTAAAGATGTCAGAAACGGAAGAGAACAACTAGACCTGGTAATGATTGATGGAGAAATTTTTCCAAGAATACCTCCTGCACTAAGATTTAGAAAGCATAGCATTATGTCTAAGCTATACTGGAAGTACTTAGATTTAACAGGAGAAATGCTTGAATTAGCTGATGAAACTGATGTAGCAATAGTCGGTATTGTTAAAAGAGCTTATGGACTAGACATACCTATTGTAGCCGATATACCGGGCTTAAACATTAATGATAAAGCTCTTGCAACGTACATATTGAATCCTGGAGAATGGATTGATCTAAAATCGTACTCTGAAGTAGCTTGCTACATAGAGGAGTTCATTAAGAAACATGAAGATGAACTTCCAAAAAGCACTCTTAGAAGACTTAAGGAGAGAGATAGATGGATTGTTGGCGTACTCGAATACGTCGACCGCGCTCCAGACGTTGAACTTGCCGTTTATAAGTCCTCTACACCGACCTTCTTCATGTTAGCCAGTAAAGTTGAGTTATTTATAAGTCAGAGGTTTCTAAAGGACCGAATAGTGTCTTATCTATCTAGCATAACGGGAATTAATGGAGTACCTCATCCAATAGACCTTGTAGATTCTATGTGTAGAATAACACCTAACTTGCTTCAAATATTCCAGCAGCAACTATATAAAGAGCTTATGGTTAAGCTTAAAGATCAAAAGTTAGCTATGAGCTTAGCTGGCTTGATAAACCCTGAAAAAATGTATAGAATAGGGTTTAAAGGTTAAGTTCCCATATAAGGCCATTCCCATTTCTTTGGCGGGTTAAGGTTTTCTTTTATTGCTCTTAAAGTAACCCATTTAAGTAGGTTAAGCCACCATCCGGCTTTATCGTTTGTGCCTGAAGCTCTAGAGCCTCCGAAAGGTTGTCTATTAACTATTGCTCCGGTTGGTTTATCGTTTATGTAAAAGTTTCCAGCAGCCCATCTTAAAATTCTTTCAGCAACCATTATTGCTTCACGGTCTTTGGCAAAAATAGAGCCTGTTAAACCGTAAGGTGATGTTTCATTGCAGAGCCTTAATGTTTCCTCATATTTATCATCATCGTAAACATATACTGTGAGCACTGGCCCGAAAATTTCTTCCTCCATAAGCTTTCCTTTAGGCTTCTTAGAAACTACTATCGTTGGCCATACGAAGTATCCTTTACTATCATCGTATTTTCCACCATAAACTATTTCATATTCTTCGGGATGTGCTTTAGCGTGTTCGATATAGCTTACAACCTTGTTAAAAGCTTCCCTAGTTATTAATGCTCCCATGAAATTTGTAAAGTCTTCAACCTCGCCCACTTTAACTTTTCCAAGTTCTTTAAATAATTTCTCTTTAAGTTTAGGCCATAGGCTCTTCGGAACATATAGTCTTGATGCTGCAGAGCATTTTTGGCCTTGATATTCAAAAGCTCCTCTAATAATAGCTACAACGGCTTCATCAATGTCTGCTGATTTATGCAAGAATATGAAGTCTTTGCCTCCTGTTTCTCCGACTATTCTTGGAAATGATTTATAAGTCCAAATATTTTCTCCAATAGTTTTCCATATTTTCTTAAATGTTTCAGTGCTTCCAGTAAAATGTACTCCGGCCAAGTTTGGATTGGAGAAAACTATTTTAGCTATTCTCTCAGCATTTCCTGGTATGAAGTTTATTACTCCTGGAGGTAAACCTGCTTCTTCAAGTATTTTCATTATGTAGTAGTTTGAATAAACAACGGGGGTCGAAGGCTTCCATACAACAACATTTCCCATCAGTGCTGGTGCTGTTGGCAGATTACCGCCTATTGAGAAGAAGTTAAACGGTGTTATTGCGAAAACGAATCCTTCAAGAGGTCTCCAGTCTATTCTATTAAGCTCTCCGGTAAGTGATTCGGGTTGTTGTTCGTAAAGAAATCTCATGTAGTATGCGTTGAAACGCCAGAAGTCAACAAGTTCAACAAGGTCTATTTCAGCTTCTCTAGGTGTTTTACTTTGGCAAAGCATTATTGCAGCGTTAACTTCAAAACGATATGGGCCTGCAAGCAGCTCTGCTGCTTTAAGGAAGATCATTGCCCTATGATACCAATCCATATTAGCCCATTTATCCCAAGCTTTAAGAGCCTCATCAATAGCTTTCTCAACATGTCCTTCCAAAGCCTCATGATAGTAACCTAAAATCAAGGAGTGATTATGAGGACAACGGCAAACACTAAGCTCGCCAGACTTAACCTTCTTACCACCTATAATTAGTGGAATTTCCACTTTCCTACTTTTCAACTCCTTAAGCTTCTTCATCAATTCCTCTCTTTCCCTAGTTCCAGGAGCATAGGTTAAAATAGGCTCATTCCTAGGCTTAGGTATTTGAAAAATCCCGGTAGACAAAACATTTTCACCAGTAGAAAACTATAAACTAAACAGCTCTTAAACATTAATCCGCATTTTCTATGTTGCAGATAATCGCAACAAAGTGAATATGCAACTACATTAGGTTTTTATGTTCTTCTCAAAGTCTCCGTATTGGTAATTAAGGAAGCTATACCGTGTAAGGTTTAACTATAGTAGTAATATCAGGTAATTTTTCCGTGTTTTAAACTAATCCACTTATTGAAGTATTTTTCAGCATATCTCCCCAGTTCTACCATGACATTTTTAGGAATTAGTTCGGGATGAGAATTCCTTATAATTCTTAGGCTAGTGTAAAGTTCATAGACAAGAAGAATTCCTTTTTCTTTTCTCTCTTTTAACTCCATTTTTGTAATAGATATTGCATCCCTTACTAGGATACGCCAGTTTATATTTCCTTTCTTTAAAATTGTTTTTATATCCTCTATGTCTTTTTTACGTTCGGTTAATGACTTGAAGAATATTATGTGTTCGTTGGACATGATAAATGCTTGGAGATTACCAAAGGATCCTAGGAACTCCGCTCTCTCCTTCATTATATCATATAATCTTAGCCTTATAAATTTCCCACAATCGAGATCAATAATTTCATTTGTTCGCATATTTACGAATTTCATTTTAGTTTCTCTGTGGAAACCTAAAGCGGTTAATGCTTCCACAATAGCATTATATGATCCAAGATTATCTGCAATGATATCAATGTCTATGGTTGAGTCTTTTATTTCTCTAAGTATGAGAGCTGCTCCCCCCAGTATGTAAACTATCGTATTGTTTTTCACCAATTCACCTACTGAGCTTAATAGTCTGATAATGTCTTCTCTACTGCATATTTTACCTAGTATCATTCTCTAAAACCTATCCTTACTCTTATTAGTTTCTTAATGCTTACTGGAAGAGATACTTCTCTGTCAACGTACACTATTGGGGAAATAGCTCTCGTCCCGTTATCTCCCCACCATACCTTGTATTTAATTCCTTGTATACTAAGATGCTTAGCTAACTTATTGACTATTGCTTTTTTCAAAGTTTTTAATAGTTCTGCACCAAGACCTGTAAGGTGGTAATATCTAGCGTTATTTATGTAAGTGACATTAACGAATCCGTACTTTACAAGACTATTTAGAATTCTATATAATGTAGTGGGATTATAGCCTAGCTTAACTAAATCATAAATAGTTTTCGCAATAACAAGGTCATCTAGTAAGCATGCTAGTTTCTCAATATCCATCATAGTTTACCTGCACTCCTCGCACTCCATAATCCTACTCTATACTAAACACTAATAAACCTTTACATTACTATGTAAAGAACAAATTAGTGACCAATCTCCTAACCTAAAGAAGAATTAAACTACTATTCATATCCTGCTGCCTTTAAGTAATATCCAAACTCTTTTTTAGGTCC
>Ga0164311_10000719_pt1 | contig 15107 bp, 15 predicted proteins | sample GuaBasSedimGuay2_FD_121796 | JGI IMG/M metagenome (GOLD analysis project Ga0164311, IMG submission 121796) | Subseafloor sediment microbial communities from Guaymas Basin, Gulf of California, Mexico - Guay2, Core 4569-9, 9-12 cm | ecosystem: Environmental > Aquatic > Marine > Hydrothermal vents...
ATAGGCCACCCGCTTGCCGAACAGCTCCATAATGGGAAGAACCTCTTGATAAGCCTCTTTACTGCCACCCACCATGATGGCCAAGGTTCCCTTTCGTGCGCCTATGTCCCCGCCCGTGACAGGGGCGTCCAGGCTTTCTATACCTCTTTCTTTTGCTGTCTGGGCAATCCTCTTGGCAAGGGTCGGGGTGCTGGTAGTCATGTCCACCACAATCCGGCACGGGCCTGCCTTGGACAAAATCCCGTGTTTTCCAAAATAGACCTCTTCCACATCCTTTGGAAACCCCACAATGGTAAAGACCACTTCCGCATTGGATGCCACCTCAGCAGGAGACTCACACCATGTGCCTCCATTTTCCATAAGGGGCTTGGCCTTGTCTTTGGTGCGATTGTAAATGAAGAGGTCGTGCCCCCCTTTTTGAACATGACCTGCCATAGCCACTCCCATCACGCCTGTGCCAATCCATCCGATCCTCATATTCTCTACACCCCTTTCCCCTCAAGCTAAGACAACAAAAAAGCCACATCTGTGTGATTTAAGCAACTCCAAGGGCTAAAATCAAGGCAAACAAGTGGGTAAATAGGGTTTATTTATCACAAATAGTTTGACAAGCTATCAATGTTCCATGCATTGCCGACACCTGGTGTGTGACTTTTCATTTTTTATTTTTGTTCTTTTGTATACGTTGATTTGCCCTTTCCACAACCTCCTTGCCATATCGCCTCAAATGACAATGCCCTTCTAATTGGCATTGGTTCCTGATATGCTTAAATAGGTGCTAGGCTAGAAGGTTTACCCGCCTCTGGCGCGGTTTACCTGCTCTGGATGGGCCAGAGAGGTTTTTCCAGCGACTGAATCACAAGTGTGTAGTTGACCGTTCACAGTTCACCGTTGACGCATAGAATTCTGGAAGAATAGAATTATAAAATTCTTGACCTTGAGCCTTTATCCTTTTGCCTTGATCCTAAACCCTAGAAATGTGAGTTTTGCTGATGGAAATATTTCCTCATAAACCCACTAAGGAAACATTGCTTCTAACTGACAGTTTTTATTTTCTATGCCACAGTGAGCTTTCGTGCTTCAACTCCTGCTGCAGAAACAAACACCTGCCTCTCACTCCCTATGATGTACTTCGCCTAAAAAGGGGATTGAATCTCCACTCTGATGATTTCCTCTCACGCTACACCCTTTACCGAATCGATGAAAACTCTGGCTTCCCTGTCATCTCATTAAAGATGGAAAACACAGGAGATAAGCCCTGTCCCTTTGTTTCTGATTCTGGTTGCCTTGTGTATGCTAACAGGCCCTCGGCATGCAGGCTTTATCCCCTTGGGAGGGCATCCAGAATAACAGAAAATGGTACCCCTGAAGCCTTTTTCTTCAGGCTGGATACCCCCAATTGTTTGGGAATCAAAGAGGAAACACAATGGAAAGTCACAGATTGGATAGAGAATCAGGGCCTTGGCCCTTACCTGGAATGGAATGACAAAATGGGATCCATCCTTTTCCATCCCAAAAGGGAAAAAGGAAAGCCCCTGAGCCAAGGCCAGATCCAAAAAATTATCGTGGCCTGTTACAACCTGGATGTATTTAGGGAATTTGTCTTCAAAACCGAATTCCTGACTAAGGTCGAAATTGATAACAACCTGGTATCAAAAGCAGAACAAGATGATGAGCCCTTACTTGAAATTGGCCTCATATATCTGCACAGGTTTTTGTTCTGAGGAATTCTACAAATTACTTCTTCCTCATCTTTTCTATTTTGCGTCAAACTCCTCATCATACGAAAAAAGTGTCTCTCACTAGGCTCAACGCCATGATTCAGGTTGAGAAAAACAAAGAAGGAATATAGCCTCTTCAATCACGCTAAGCCTTCACCTCAGGGTTTACAAGTGTCATGCTTGCAGCTCCTGTATCCAGCCTATAAAAACAATCTAATCTTACGTTATTTGGATCCTCTGGTAAGATATCTCTACCACCGCCTGTATTAACATAATTAATGTAACTGAGCGCCATAGGTCGTGTTCTATACGGGCTGTGTAACTGATATTCATTAGTGGCACCCTGTGTCCGAACAGGATAGCAAATTGATTGAGTGCCTCTTTTCAGCTACTTATGAACGTTGCCATCTCTTTGCAACACGGTTCAATGCCAGAAAAGCTAATATTGGATTCTTTTAGTTTGAGATTAATGATTACTGGGAGTTGGCCTGCCTTATAATGTGCATCATTTCGTCGTAGATAAAGGGGTTGGAGCCCACTATGGTGTTCTTATATGGGTCATAAGCCCCTCCATTATATGTGCTAAGCCTTCCACCTGCCTCCAATAGTATTACACAGCCTGCCGCCGTATCCCAGGGCTTAAGGGACTGTTCCCAAAAGCCGTCAAGCCTGCCCGCGGCCACATAGCAAAGGTCAAGTGCAGCAGAACCTGCCCTGCGCACGCCCTGGGCCACGAGGACCATCCTGCGGAAAAGGTCCAACACGCCTTCTGATCTTTGGTGAATATCATAGGGAAAGCCAGTACCCAGCAAGGCCTCGCTGATACTAGAGGTCTGTGAGGTGTGAATGGGTTTGCCATTGAGGGTGGCCCCTTGGCCTCTTATGGCCTGAAAGAGCTCATTCATGTACGGATTGTACACCACGCCCACCATAAGCTCTTGGTCCACCTCCAAGGCGATGGACACACAATAAAAGGGAAATCCATGGGCAAAATTGGTAGTGCCATCCAAAGGGTCCACCAACCATGTCCGCTGGGACAGATGGTCTTGATTGCCGGTTTCTTCTGATAGAATGTTGTCCTTGGGAAAGGCCTCTGAAAGAACGGTCAGAATGGCCTTCTCCGAATTTAGGTCTGCTTCTGTGACCAGGTCAATTTCTCCCTTTTTCATAATATGGTGCACACGGCCAAAGGTCTCATTTAATATTTTCCCCGCCTTCTTGGCCGCCTCACTTGCAACTGTGAGTTCCTTTTCCCACATGGCCTACCTCCATATAAAATACCCATACCACTCATTACATGGTGTGGTTGGATAAATCAAGGATTTGGGAGCCAATTCTTGCAAAAGGGCTTTGATTAGGAGTGCATTTTCCTTGACATATATAGTAACTGTAGATATTTTAACTGACTTTAAAATATGACTCCTTGTTCCATTGCCCTAGGGTTATTTATCAATGATTAGCCCGGGTGGTGGGACCATATAAAAAGGCCGAAAGGAGAAGAAAAACATGAGGTTTTATGAGACGCTGTATCTATTGAGCCCCGAGCTGTCGCATGACGATTATAAGGCCGTTTTGGAAAAATTCAACGGCATTATAGAGAAAAACGGCGGCGTGGTGATACGTGTAGATGAATGGGGCAAAAAGGACCTGGCCTATCGGGTCAGAAAGTTCGATAAGGGGTTTTACGTACTCCTCCAATTCTGCGGGCCCCCAGGTATAACTGCCTTGTTAGAGCGAGACCTGCGTCTTGATGACAGGGTAATGAAGTATCAAACCATCAAGCTCAAGGATAAGGCAGACCCAGAACAACTCAAGAAGGAATTTGGCACCCAAGAGGAGGTAGAGTCCGAGGAACAAAAGGACGAAACACCAGAGGGCGCAAGCGAGATTGCTGAAGAGTCGGTGGAGGAGGCAGAGCATGGCGTACAATAGGACCAGAAGGACATATCACAGAAGAAAAATCTGTAAGTTTTGTGCAGATAGTACCCTTAAGATTGACTATAAGGATCCAAAGACCTTGAGGATGTTCACCACGGAGAGGGGAAAGATCATTCCTAGGAGGATATCAGGCAATTGTGCTAAACACCAGCGGATGCTTACCTTGGCCATAAAACGGGCAAGGATTATGGCGCTACTGCCTTTTACCACCTCTGTTGTGAGATAACCCCACCCATCAAAGGACTGCAGGTGACTCGCACTCTTTAGAGGGAAAAGGCGTCTACCACCATTAATGAGCCCATGAGAATAGTAGATCTCATTGGATGTATGGGTTGGGTAGCTGCCTTTTTGGCAGCCATTGCAGCTATTCCGGTTGCTGGTCTGTTCGTAGGTCTCCTCACTCCCTTGCCCTTTATCTATTACATAACCGGGTTACCTTTTCGCTATGCGGCTCAATTTGCTGCTCTGGTGGTGGGCATTCTGGCGGCCATAGCCATGGCCGTGGGCCTTCATCGATTAGCATTGTTTTGTCTGGAATTTGGCGCACTCGGCCTTGCTCTTTCTCAGCTTTTTCAAAGGCGAATCAGTATCGGGCGAGTGATTTTCTATGGCACGGCTGTTCTTATGGGAGTAGGTCTCCTTGTAATCATGGTGACAGCGATTGCTCATCATATAGGCCCTCTTGATGCGATAAGGGCCTATTTGGACAGAAACCTTCGAATGTCCTTTGAGGCCTACCAGTCCATGGGGATACCGCCTGAAAAGGCTGCAGAGATAAAGGCATATGGAGATCTATTGCGAAGGACCGTGCTGCAGATCTATCCAGCGCTAATGACCATAGGAAGCGCCTTTGTGGTTTGGGTGAACGTGCTGTTGAGTCTGCGGCTTTTTCGGGCCAAGGGCAGGTGTCCGGATCAATGGGATCGTTTGACCGATTGGAGCGCTCCTGAGATTCTTGTTTGGGGGGTCATTATCTCAGGTTTTTCTTTATTTTTGCCCCTTACCAGTATAAGATTTATTGCCATAAATCTTTTGCTCATACTGATGACCGCTTACCTGTTCCAAGGTATTGCCATTCTTTCGCATTTTCTGAACAGGTTCGGGGCCCCTGGCTGGCTCAGGGTTGTGATTTACTTCTTTATTTCAGTTCAGCAATTTTTCTTGGCACTTCTTGCCTTAGCAGGACTGTTCGATCAGTGGGTTAATTTTCGAAGGATCGGAAAGGGAAATACCGTATGATTTCTTAGGAGGGTTATTATATGAAAGTGATATTGACACAGGATATGCATGAATTGGGATTAGAAGGGGATATTTTGGATGTGGCCAAGGGGTATGCCAGGAACTATCTTTTACCAAAAGGCCTTGCCCTTGAGGCCACTGCTCAGAACCTGAAATATCTGGAGAGTAGGCGGAAAAAGATTGAGGCCAAAAGACTAAGGGCCAAGGAAGAGGCTGAGCAGCTAAAGGAGAAGATGGAAGGAATCGCTCTTAGCTTTAGGCAAAAGGCAGGTGAGGAAGGCAAGCTCTATGGCTCTGTGACAGCTATGGATATTGCCTCTGAATTGGAAAAGGAAGGTATTGTTATTGATCGGCGCAAGATAGCCCTTGATAGGCCCATCAAGACCGTGGGAGAATTTGAGGTCCCTCTCAAGATTTACCCTGAGGTGATGGCAACTCTCAAGGTAAAGGTAGAGGCAGAGCAACCCCAGGAGTGATACTGGTTTTTTGGAATCCACCTTCTGTGAGGTGAGGTACATACCATGCCAAGCGTGAAAGAAAAGATGCCGCTGCCCTATTTGAAGGTCCCTCCACACAACAATGAGGCAGAGCAGGCGATCCTTGGGAGTATCCTCATCAATAACGATGCCATGAATCAAGTGGTGGATATCCTGTCCCCTGATGACTTTTACCGGGATGCCCATGCTCTACTTTTTGAGGCGATGCTGGCACTCTATAATGAGGACGAGCCCATTGACCTAATCACCCTTTCCCAGTACCTCAAGGAGAAGGATTTGTTAGACAAGGTGGGGGGCAATGATTATCTCGCCTCTTTGGCTGAGGCCATGTCCACATCTGCTGGAATCCTGCATCATGCAGAAATTGTGAAGGATCTTTCTGTCCGAAGAAAACTTATTGCTCAATGCTCCACCATATCCGAATGTTGTTTTGAACACTGGCATGAAACAGAGGATCTTTTAGAGCTGGCAGAACAGTCCATTTACGATATTGCTGAGCAGCGTGTCACTGATGGCTTCCAGAGTATGCAAGAGGTGGTCAAGGACAGTTTCAGGAGGCTGGAGAGCGTTTCGGCCAGTGACGGGTATGTAACGGGTGTACCTACCGGGTTTGATGACTTTGATCGTATTACTGCTGGATTGCAGCCCTCGGATCTTGTTATCATTGCGGGCAGGCCCAGCATGGGGAAAACAGCGCTTGCCTTGAACATTGGCTACAATGCCGCCGAAAAGACGGGCAAGGGAGTGGCCATTTTCAGCCTAGAGATGTCCAAGATGCAATTGGGAATCCGGCTCCTGGGTTTTGATGCGGGTATTGATGCCACAAGGCTCAGGACCGGCTTTTTGCGGGATGGGGACTGGACGCGGCTGACCCATTCGGCTAATCGGCTTTCAGAGTTGCCCATTTTTATTGATGACAGTTCTGCCATCACTGTCTTGGAAATGAAGGCTAAGTGCCGGAGACTTAAGAAAAAACGGGATCTTGCCCTTGTAATCGTGGATTACTTGCAGCTCATCCAAGGCCGCAGATCAGCCGAATCCAGACAACTGGAGATATCAGAAATCTCGCGGTCTTTAAAGGCCTTGGCAAAGGATTTAAATGTCCCTGTTTTGGCCCTTTCTCAGCTCAACCGAAAGGTGGAGGAACGGCCCAATAAGAGGCCTCAGTTGGCCGACTTGAGGGAAAGCGGGGCCATTGAGCAGGATGCCGATGTGATCGTGTTTATTTACCGAGATGAGGTGTATCATCCTACCACAGAGGAGAACCGCAATATTGCCGAGATTATTGTGGCCAAGCAGCGTAACGGCCCTACGGGATATTTCAAACTAACCTTTCAGAAAGAGATCACCAGGTTTCGCAATTATACGGATGAGGAGGCCCCTGTGTAAGGGGGGCCAGAGAGGGCCGATACCAGGTGATGGGAAAGGAGGGTAATTTTCCATCGATAGAATCTACGGTAAGACCACAGGTCTAAGGGGCAGTCAGCAGAAAAGACTGCAACGCCTATACCGTCGTAAGATCCCTGCTGGCGAGATTGTATCTCGTGAGCTTGCCCGCCATATTGCCACCCTGTCTCGTGAACTGAATCGACAACTTGCCCTTCTCATTACAAGGACCGGTCAGGTGGCCTATGTGGTTGTGGGAGATCGCTCCAGGATATGGATACCCGATCTGTCTGGCTTCAGACAAGGCCAGGGCCGCCTGAAAGGCCTGCGGTGCGTTCATACCCACCTCAACGGGGAACCCCTTTCCAAAGAGGACCTCAGCGACCTTATCTTATTGAGGCTTGACCTGATGGTGTGCATTCAGGTGACCGAAGAGGGGCTGCCGGGTCCTATCAGCTTCGCCAATATCCTGCCCGCAAACAACAAGGGAGAAGGATGGGTAATCCATAAGGCCACGGATATCGGCAGGCTGAATACGGACTTTTTGGAAATGATTCTCTCATTGGAGTCAGAACTGGCTCGGTCCAGGCCGGGATCCTCTGTGGAGAACAAGGAAAGGTCACTCTTGGTGGGGGTTACTACTGGTGAAAAATGGTTGGAGGAGGAAAGACTGGACGAGTTGGAAGAGCTGGCCGTCTCAGATGACATTGAAGTGGCAGGTAGAGTGGTACAGCGGATAAAGAAGCCTGACCCAAGGTTTCTTATTGGAAAGGGGAAACTCACGGATTTGGCCCTCAAATGTGTGCAAAATGGATCTAACTTGCTGATTTTCAATAATGAATTGACTCCTGCCCAGGTTAAGAACCTTACGGATTTTACCGAGTTGAAGATTATTGACAGGAGCCAGTTGATCCTGGACATATTTGCACGCCGGGCAGTAACACGAGAAGGAAAAATTCAGGTGGAACTGGCCCAATTGAAATACCTGTTGCCAAGGCTTGCCACAAAGAACACGGCCATGTCCCGGCTCACAGGTGGTATAGGGGGACGGGGGCCGGGAGAGACCAAACTTGAGATCAATAGGCGACGAGTTCATGAACGGATCGCGCGGCTCAAAAGGGAGCTAAAGGAGGTGAGGGCTCAACGCCAGAGGCGGAGGCGCTTGCGGAACATGAGGGGATTGCCCGTGATTTCCATTGTAGGATATACCAATGCAGGTAAGTCCACTCTCCTTAACGCATTGACCCACAGCAATGTCCGTGTGAGGAACCGCATGTTCGAAACCCTTGACCCCAGCAGCAGGCGACTGAGGTTTCCAAAGGAACGGGAGGCCATTATCACTGACACCGTGGGCTTTATTCGAGATCTGCCAAGGGACTTGATGGACGCCTTTGCAGCTACTTTGGAGGAGCTTCACGACGCAGATTTCCTTATCCATGTGGTGGATGCCACTCATCCAGGGATGGAAAAACAGATTAGTGAGGTGAACAAGGTCCTGGCCGGCCTTGACCTGGAGGCCACCCCTACTTTGGTGGTCCTTAATAAGACGGATTTACTGGAGCCAGATGTAGTGGCCCGGCTGGAAAAAAGAACAGGAGGGATTGCCATATCGGCAATAAACCCTCCCACGTTGAAGAGACTTATTCAAGAAATCGAATCGGTTATGTGGTCGCGCTTTTCCAGCCCGCAGATTTCAGTATCTTGTTCCCCCTCGTAATGAGCAGGCATTCGCAGCCTCCAAGGGCATTAATGAACCGGGTCCCCTGGGTCGGACTCATTACAAAGACGCTGGTTGAAAGGGCATCGGCCTGTAATGTGGTCTTTGCGATCACCGAAGCACTGGTTGTCTCTAAAGGTGAATGACCTGTTTTTGGATTTACAATATGGTGGAACATCTTCTCTCGATCGAAATAGACTTCATAGTTGCCTGATGTGGCAATGGCCCCACTACTCATCCGAATAATATCAGGATAATGCCTCTTTTTCATGGGGTCTTGGATAGCAATGGTCCATGGCCTACTATCTTTGGCATGACCGGCTGTGCGGATGTCACCCCCCGCATTAATGAGGTGATTCGCGATGCCATGATTGCTAAGGGTTTTAGAAGCTTGATCTACAATATATCCCTTGGCAATCCCATCCAGTGTCACACCCATGCCTTCCTTCTTGAATTGTATGGTATGGCCCTCCAATATGATATTCTCAGCTCCCACCCGTTGCAAGAGTTGGTGTAATTCGGCCTCAGAGGGTGGTTGCTTGTTGCCCTTTGAGAACCGCTCCATATACAAATCCACAATGGGCTTAACCGTGATGTCGAAGGCGCCATTGGTGATCTTAAAATAATAAAGGGCCTGCCGAATAACCTGGGAGACTTCCGGTGGGACGTGTTTGAGTTTGCCTTCATGATTAAGTAGGCCCACAGCAGTATTCTGACTGAAGCGATTCATCAGGCGGGTCAACCTGCCAATTTCCTCAAAGGCCAAACCCATGGCCTCTTGGGCCTGATCACGAGACGGATGGATAAGGGTCATGGAGACAAATGTGCCCATGTCCAGGCGGGTTTCGGAGACCTTATAAAGTTTTCTGTTGTACCGAACGGCCTCAGCACCCACGGGCATTAATAATGGGGTTGCCATGCCCAATCCCACCCAACCGGACAGCTTCAAAAAACGTCTTCTTGTCAGTTGGGTCTTGATGTTTGCGAAGGAACTTTCTGTTTTCATCAGATAACTCCTTAATCTCTGCTAATACTGGTAACGAAAGCTGGTTTTAGGCGTTTTTGGCCACCAGTTTAAGACTTTGAATTTCTTGCCTACTTATAGATCCTAACTAACAGCTCACCCTCGTCATTCCCGCGAAAGTGGGAATCTAGATCATTGCAACATGTTATGGACTCCCGCCTTCGCGGGAGTGACGTTTTCCGACTTCCTTTTTCGCATAAAATGACAAAATGGCTCTGTTTGTTTTATGAATTACCCGAAAGCACAGCGTCGGGCAAGTTGCTGAATGCTGAACACGCCCAACAGGGAATCTCAATTTCCGAATAGGCATTAATTATGCCGCATCAGCCTTTGCCTCTTCCGATATGGCGGCCTTATAATTCCTGAATATCTTTTGCGGGCATTTTTCCACACAAACCTCCCCGCATTCTGGCCCATAGTCCATACATGCCTTATGATCTATTTTCACAATACCATCTTCCAAGGTAACCGCCTTTGCGGGGCATACCTTAACACACATGCGGCACGAAATACAACCCACTTCGCACACGGCCTTCACGGCCTTGGCAGAGTCTTTGTTGCTGCATGGCACCCAAACCCTTGCCTGGGACGGGATGAGTTGGATGATACCTTTTGGGCATGTGCGTACGCATGTGCCACAGCCAACACACAAAGCAGGGTCAACCTGGGGCAGCCCGTCTGCTAGGGTCATGGCGTCAAACGGGCAGGCCTTCACGCAGTCGCCGAACCCAATACAGGCGTACTTGCAGGCCCATGGGCCGCCATAGGCCAAGGTTGCACCGGCACATGTGTTATATCCAATATATTCAAGCTGCTTCTTTACATTACCCTCAATCCGGGAACACCGGATTGAGGCGATTACGTTTTCTACGGATGCCATCTTTTTTCCCGTGATCTCTGCCACCAGAGACGCCACTTCTTCTTTACCCGGGAAACAGAGGTTAGGTGGTACATCCGGATCATTTACTACTGCTTCGGCATATGCCTCGCACCCTGCGAAGCCACAACCACCTCACTGGGCCCCTGCAAGTACTTCCTTTACTTCTTCCACCTTAGGATTGACTTCCACGGCAAACTTATGGGCGGCCAAGGCAAGGCCGATGCCAAAAAAGAGTCCTATACAACCCAGAAGGGCAAGGCCCCCAAGGGCCATTTTTACCAAGGTTGGATCCATTCAGCCTCCTCACTAAAAAATACTCATCCCCGAAAATCCCAAGAATGCCAGGGCAAACAACCCAGCCACCACAAAGGCGATGGGAAGTCCACGATAGGTGGGCGGGACATTTGCCAACTCTAGGCGTTCTCTTACAGAAGACATCAAGAACAGTGCCACCAAAAATCCTAAGCCCGCGCCAAGGGCAAGCATAAAACTTTCGGCTGCATTATATTCATTGTCTGCCAGGATAAGCGGTACGGCCAAAATAATACAATTTGCAATTACCAGAACAAGGTACACCCCAAAGGCCTTGAAGAGCATGGGGTTGATTTTTCTCAATATGGTATCTACAGCCTGGACCGATAAGGATACCAACCCTATAAAGACAATAATTTGAAGATAGTCAAGGTGATAGGGCTTGAGCACGAACTGATAGAGGAGCCAGGACATCATGGCGCTTACCACCATCACAATGGTAAACGTCACCCCCATGCCCACAGCGGTTGACTTTTTCTGGGAGGTTCCAAAGAACACGCACAACCCAAGGTATTTGGTAAACACAAAATTATGGATCAACATGGCCCCTATGAATATGGAAAAAAGAAACCCCAGGTACAGCTTTTTCACCCTTACCACCGCAGTGCCAAGATTTTTGCCCTGGGAGCGAATATTCTTAATGGTCACAACATGGGGCTGGTTTTGGTTCAACTCTTCATCGAAATGGAGCACAACGGTTCGTTTGTCAGGGCTGAGGCTGATACTGCTGATCTCCAGCCGGATATCGGGGTCTGGTTTTTCGTAGACCCTATAGTTGGATTTGTCTTTTGCCCATGTTTCATCTACAGGGGCAGCGAACGTGATCACAATGTCATTCTTGCCCTTGAAGGCGCTTTTTTGGATAAAGCGGTGTTGGGATTCCTCACCACAACCCTGTAAGAGAAAAAGGCCACCAAGTAATATAAAAACAATGTAAAAGAGACCTCTTTGTCTTTTGGATACCATGATGTTTAGCCTCTTTTTTTCTTCATCCGGTTGAATACGATTTCTACATAATTAAATACTGCCATCATGAATCCCACGCAGAAGAATCCGGCCAATGGCAAGGCAAAAAAGAGCAAGGGCTTAAAGCCCAGCACATCGTGGCCAAGAAGCGTCCCCATTCCAAGGAGCTCTCGAATAAAACCAAGGGTTACCATACCGAATAGAAACCCTAATCCCATACCAAGGCCGTCCCAGAATGATTTTCCCACGGGGTTCTTGCAGGCAAAGACTTCCAGGCGCATGGTAATGATGGCAAAGGCCACAATCAGTTTGATGAATATCCCCATTGCCTTATAGGCCACTGGAAAGTAAGCGGACAGGAGCAAATCTATTACAGTCACCCAAGTGGCAATGGTAAGGGTGTATGTGGGGATTCGGATGCGGGGATGAATATAGTTTTTGATAGCAGCAATGGTGCAGCTTGAGCATACCTGGACAAAAAGCACAGCGATGCCGAGCATCAGGCCATTTCTTACGGTGGTGCTGATGCCCACCGCAGGGCACATGGAAAGGGCCAGCCTAAAGATGGGGTTCTCATTGAGAAGCCCATTGATCACCAACTGGGAATTTGTTTTTGTTGTTGCCACGTGCCTTATCCTCCCGGCAGCGAATGTTTCTCTAAAAGGCTGCAAGGACCCGTTCTTGGGTCATTATGCGCTCCAGCATCTTTTCCCGATACGCAAACTTCTTTACCACGTTCTTAACCCCATTAGTGACGGCCTTACTGGATATGGTAGCCCCGGTAAGGGCATATATGTCCGCATCCCTATACTTTTGCTGGATTTGTTCTATCTGATCTTTAGTAAACGTCTCGTCTTTATATTTTTCCCTTTCCAGGTATCGCCTATACTCTTCCGGCAACGGCTTTTTGACCACCTTGAGGGCCTTTAGCTTTTTAAAAGACTTACCTACAAACTGGTTCTTGAAGTAATCCTGAACAATTTCTCCGCCCAATCCCGGATCTTCCTCTTGTTCCAATATCTCCAGCCCTGTGATCTCAAAGGAAGGGCTCAGTGCAAGCATAACCCTTATGAATGTCTTAAATCCAGGGAACTCCCCTGGCAGCAGATAGGCCAGGCGTTGTTTGCCCAAGGTGGCCACAATAAATGAGTCGGCATAATGGAACCGTTTAGGCGGCTTCAGCACTTCTTGTAAGGCCGTTTCCCTTTCACTCAATTCAATTGCCTGCTCAGGGGAGATGTTCAACCCAGAGCGTTCACGGAGCTTGCCTTCCAGATCCACCACCAGAAGCTCGTACACTTCCTTTCCATTCTTTCTTACAGGTACCATGTAACCCAGGTATCTCGCTTCGCCGTCCTCAATGATGTAACGGTAGACCGGATGGAGCTTCAGGTCTGGGGGGGCGGGGTGAGATTTGGAATAGCCCAGCAATCCCAGCATGGTGTTCTGAAGGTCCATGTGCTCATTATGTCTTTTTGCCTTGTTTGTGACAGTGAATACAGAACCCATCACAAATGCGGCTATCAGGCACGAAATGGTCAGTCCAATGGTGATTCGCAGAATCTCTTTCATTTCGTAGCACCTTTTTGAGGAGCAAAACGCTTGGGCCTAAACCATTGTTCAAATGCTGGTGTCAGCGGATTCATCAGAAGTATGGCATAACACACGCCTTCGGGATAGCCTCCTTTCAACCGGATGAGTACGGTGAGGGCCCCTATACCGACACCAAAAATGATCTTTCCCGTAGGCTGACTGGGCGAAGTGACATAGTCTGTGGCCATGAAAAATGCCCCAAGCATTACCCCCCCTGAGAGAATTGCCAGGAGAGGATTGCCCGTGAACAGCTTTTCTCCTCCAAACAACCAGGTAAGTAGGGCAATCGTCCCAATGACTGACACAGGAATGTGCCAGGTTATATAACGCTTGTAAAGAAGGTAACCTCCGCCAATGAGGATGAGCAGCGCCGAGGTTTCCCCTATACATCCTGGTCTCCAGCCTACAAAAAAATTTCCATAGATACTGGAAAGAGATCCGAACTTTTCGATTACTGCAGCGATCCCATAGTGTTTCAGGATGAACAAAGGTGTTGCGGTGGACACGGCGTCCACACCAGAGCCCATGTATTGCAGGACCGAGCCGTGGCGTATAGGCGGAAGCCATGCCGAAGTCATGGCCACGGGAAACGTGGCCACCAAGAAGGCCCGTCCGATTAAGGCCGGGTTGAATATATTGAAGCCGATACCGCCTAGCAAGTGTTTGGCCACGTAGATGGCCATCACCGCTCCCAGTATAGGCATCCAGTAAGGCACACCCGGCGGAATGATATAGGCCAACAACAGACCTGTAATAACAGCGCTTCCATCCTTGATGGTAATGGGACGGCGCAGCAGCTTCTGGCTTATGGCCTCAGTTGCTACACAACTGGCCACACTGACTGCCGTGATGATGAGGGTCTGGATGCCAAAAATAAAGATGGACAAAATCAAGGGCGGCAGAAGGCAGACCACCACCGTCCACATGATTTTTTCCACCGACTCCCCACTCTTGATGTGGGGCGAGACAGAGACGGCAAGTGTAGGAATATCTGGCTGTTGTGCAATACTTTCTTTAATTTGCTTTTCGATGGCTTATGACCTCCCAGTCAGTTTAGTATGCAAACTGAGCCGAGTCAAAATCACTTCTTTGCCCGTGATTTGGCCAGTCGTATGAATTGGACCAGCGGTCTTTTGGCCGGGCAGACAAATGCGCAGCATCCGCACTCGAAACACTCAAAGACCCCGAATTGTGAGGTATCTTCTGCCCGTCCCGCTTCCACGTAAATACCAATTTCGTTTGGTGACAGCCCCATGGGGCATGCCTCCAGGCACCAACCACACCGGATACATTGGCCGTGGGGGCTGGTATCGATTTCCTCTTCTGTGAGAAAGAGGATCCCTGAGGTGGTCTTGGTAACAGGAAGATCCAGAGAAGGGACTGCAAAGCCCATCATGGGCCCCCCCAGGACTACCTTAGCCAGATTGGGCTTTACGCCACCCAGGTATTCCACGATATCTGATATCCGCGTTCCTATCCTAACCAGAAGATTGGCAGGGCGATTGATGCCTTTTCCTGAACCCGTGATCACCTTCTCGTATAATGGCTTGTTGAGAAACACGGCATCATAAATGGCCTTTGTGGTTCCTACATTTTGCACTACCACACCTACATCAAAGGGAAGACCGAACCCAGGGACCTTCCTGCCTGTAATACTTTGGATGAGCTGTTTTTCAGAGCCCTGAGGATATTTAACTTTGAGGGCATCCACTGTGATCTCAAAGCCATTTCCACCAGAGTCGGCCACGGCCTTTTTCATGGCCTCCACGGCATCCATCTTATTGGCCTCAATGCCAATATGGCAAGTCCTGATACCTAAAATGGTCAGGATGAT
>Ga0164311_10000720_pt1:0-7500 | contig 15104 bp, 14 predicted proteins | sample GuaBasSedimGuay2_FD_121796 | JGI IMG/M metagenome (GOLD analysis project Ga0164311, IMG submission 121796) | Subseafloor sediment microbial communities from Guaymas Basin, Gulf of California, Mexico - Guay2, Core 4569-9, 9-12 cm | ecosystem: Environmental > Aquatic > Marine >...
GCCGAAAGGAAGACGGACATGACGATCACCTACCTCACAGCTCCCCTATCTCACCTGCCGAGAGGAGCTTCTCTAAGGTGGTGCTGAAGAATACCACCCTCCTTCCCCTGGGGTTGTATATGGGCCTCGGAAGCTCGAGGAGCTTCCCCACCTCGACCTTGTAATAGACCTCCCTCGCCCTCGGATGGTCCTCGGGGATGAGCTCCCTCCTCTCGCACACCGAGATCCTCCTGATGCGGGCGTAACGCTCTATCCTTTTGCCCTCTTTCCCGAAGGAGGAGGGCTGATAGAAGGCTATATAGTCCGCCGAGAGCAGGGACCTGGGAGCCTTCTTCATGGGGACCCTGTACCATCCCTCCTCCTCGGCGATCCTCAGGTCCTCCGGGGTCCTGACCACAGCGACCAGAACTCGTCCCATCGGCGAAGGCCCCCTCACTTCCTGAGGAAGAGGTTGAGCACGAGGGTCAATATGAGGCTGAGCAATATACAGGTCGCCAGGGGGAAGTAGAAGTGGAAGTTCCCCCTCTGTATATGTATGTCGCCTGGAAGCTTTCCTACGGGGAGCTTTCCCCCGGCCACAAAGAGCAGCCCCATGAGGACGAGGATGAGCCCGAAGAGGATCAAAACCTTACCGAACTCCGAGAACATCCTACACCTCCCCTCGTTTCAGGAACTCCCAGAGAAGTGCTGCCGTGTTCAGCATCCCCTCTATGTTCGAGACCTCGAACCCGTGGGTGTTCTGGGTGGGGAACGAGAGGCAGGCCACCCTGCCTATCCTCCCGACCTTCCTGGCCGCGCTGGCGTCGGTGCCGGCGCTCGCATACACCGCCGTCTGCACCTCTATTCCCGCCTCCTCGCCGACCTTTACCAGCCTGTCCGATAAGGACTTATCGTAGGTATGAAGGCTGTCCTTGTACCAGACGATGGGACGATGGTCGTTTTCCAGGCCGTACTCCTCCTCCACCGGTCCGATCTCCACGGCTATGAGGGCTCCGGCGCGGACCTCCTCCAAGGCCAAGAGCCCTCCGGCCGCCCCTACCTCCTCGGCGGAGGTGAACGCCAGGTAGGTCGTAAGTTCAGGGGGTTCCTCGTGTAGGGCCCTGGCCAAAAGCACGAGGATGGCGACGCCTCCCTTGTCGTCCAACCCGAAGGCTCCCACGTATCCGTTCCATACCAGAGGGGACTTCCTGCTCCTGTGCACCACGACCCTGACCCCGGGCCTCACCCCCCTCTTCAGGAGCTCGTCGCGGCCGAGCTTCGTGTCCACGTACACCATGGGCCAGTCTAAAGGCTTCTCCTTCTTCGCCTCGTGCACATGTTTCGTCTCGGGGGATACGTGTACCGAGCCCACCGACAGCACCCCCTCCACCGTCCCCCCTTCCACAAGCATCTCCACCGGCCCCTCCCCGTACTTCCAGGGATAAGTGCCGCCCAGGGGGGCCACCCTGACCTTTCCGTCCTCCTCTATCCTTTTGACTATCATACCTATCTCGTCCTTGTGGGCGGCTAAGAGCACCCCGTCCCCTTGCCTCCTCCCGGGTATGCGCACGATGAGCTGTCCGCCCGAATACCTCCTGACGTCCAAGCCCCCGCCGAGCTGGTCTAATATGACCGAGTCCACCTCGGCCTCGTCCCCAGAGGGGGAGTGCGCCCTGAGGAGGGGTTCGAGGACTTCCAAAAGCTCATCTTGGGTGAACTTTGTCATGTGGGTCCTCCAAGATAATGTTCCCTTAGGGATACCGCCTTCGATCTCTTCCTTGTTGTAATCTATCATAACTTGAAACCTATGTCAAGGCTGAAAGAGGAAGGAACGTGAATTTCTTGGACATCAGGAGGTTTCGCCGCTTCTGTGAGCAGCACTTCCACCTGAAGCGGAGTATGTTCCACATTTCAAGTTCCCGGTTAGCCGGGTGCCCCGAAAAAGATGTCATGGGGGATTTCTGAAGCGGTGGCAGCATGCTTGACAAAGGTGGAAAAATTCCTTATTTTTTTCAGAAATTATATAACCACAGGAGGAGGCGGATGAAGACCTATGTCCCTAAGCAGGACGAAGTGCAGAAGCGGTGGTACGTGGTCGACGCGGAAGGGAAGGTGCTGGGTCGTTTAGCGAGCCGGATAGCCACCATATTGAGGGGTAAGCATAAACCCTACTTCTCCCCTCACATGGACACGGGGGATTATGTGATAGTTATAAACGCAGGTAAGGTCCGGGTGACCGGCAGGAAGTTGGACCAGAAGATATATCGTCACCACACCGGTTACCCCGGAGGCCTGAGGGAGGTACCCCTCAGGGAGCTTCTGAGGAAACGTCCCGAGAGGGTGATAGAGAAGGCGGTCTGGGGGATGTTGCCACACAATAGGTTGGGCCGGAAACTACTGCGCAAGCTCAAGGTGTACCCAGGTCCTGAACATCCCCACCAGGCCCAGAAACCTGAACCTTTGGAGATATGAGGAGGGCATGAGACATGGAGGAGCTTCAGGAGTTCTCGGCGAGGGGAGGAAGGAAGGAGGCCACTGCCAGGGTCTGGCTAAGGCCCGGCTCCGGAGCATTCGAGGTGAACGGAAGGGACGCGGCGGGGTACTTCAAGCGGGAGACCCTGCTGACCCAGGTCCTCCAGCCTCTGCAACTTACGGGGACGCTGGGGAAGTTTGACATCCTGGCCAGGGTCAAAGGGGGGGGTCTTTCCGGCCAGGCCGGGGCCGTGCGCTTGGCCATAGCAAGGGCCCTCGTGCTCTACGACCCTTCCCTACGCAAGCCTTTGAAGAAGGCAGGGATGTTGACCAGGGATCCGAGGGAGAAGGAACGCAAGAAGTACGGTCTGGTCAAGGCCAGGAAGGCGTTCCAGTTCTCCAAGAGGTGAACGAAACCCGCACGTCCCCGGACCCTCGTATGGGTGCCCTTAGGGGTGGTACGGGGGGAAGAAGGGGACGGAGGAAAAAACCCGAGGAGGTGCCGTGTTGGTCACTATGAAGGAGCTTCTGGAGGCAGGGGTGCACTTCGGGCACCAGACCCGAAGGTGGAACCCCAAGATGCGCCCATATATTTTCATGGAGCGTAACGGAATACACATAATAGACCTGCAGAAGACCCTGCAGATGTTGGAGAGGGCGTACAAGGCCGTCCGGGACGCCTCAGCAGAAGGGGAGACGGTCCTCTTCGTAGGGACCAAGCGCCAGGCCAAGGAAGCCATCAGGGAGGCAGCCCAGTCCTGTGGCATGCCGTATGTTACCGAGAGGTGGCTGGGAGGGACCCTCACCAACTTCCAGACCATCAGGATGAGCGTGGCGAAGCTCGAGGAGCTCGACAGGATGAGTCAGGACGGCACCTACGAGAGGCTCCCCAAAAAGGAGGTCCTCCGTTTAGAGAAGAAGAGGGCTAAGCTCGGGACCCTCCTGGGGGGCATAAGGGATATGACCAGGCTTCCGGGGATGCTGTACGTCGTGGACACAAAGAAGGAGCAGATAGCCGTCGCCGAGGCGAACAAGCTTGAGATACCTGTGGTCGCCATAGTCGACACAAACTGCGACCCGGACGTCGTGGACTATCCCATCCCCGGCAACGACGATGCCATACGCTCTATATCACTCATCACCAAGGTCATAGCCCGGGCCGTGCAGGAGGGAAGGGAGGGGGCGGAGGAAGCGCTCACCGAGGAGGAGAAACTTCAGGTAGCCGAGGCTTAGAGGAGGTGATATGGCCGTAACGACCGAAATGATAAAGGCCCTCCGTGAAAGGACTGGGGCGGGGGTGCTGGACTGCAAGAAGGCGCTGGAAGCGTCGGACGGGGATATGGACAAGGCCCTGCAGTACCTAAGGGAGAGGGGGGTACAGATAGCGGCCAAGAAGGCCCAGAGGACCACGAAGGAGGGTCTGATCGTGGCCTACGTGCACCCAGGGGACAAGCTCGGGGTGTTGGTGGAGGTCAACTGCGAGACCGATTTCGTCGCAAGGACCGAGGAATTCAGGCGTCTGGCGAGGGACATAGCCATGCAGGTGGCGGCCACGGCCCCCCTCTCGGTGGACAGGAAGGGACTTCCCGAGGACATCGTGGAGAAGGAGAAGGAGTTCTACCGCTCCCAGGCCCTCAGGGAGGGGAAGCCCGAGAAGGTGGTGGACAGGATAGTAGAGGGAAGGATGGAGAAGTTCTACCAGGAGAACTGCCTTTTGGAGCAACCCTTCATCAAGGACCCGGAGCGCACGGTCCGGGACCTTCTGACGGAAGCCATAGCGAAGCTCGGGGAGAACATAACCATAAGGAGGTTCGTGCGGTACAGGCTTGGGGAGGAGTAGGTGTACCGCAGGGTGGTGCTGAAGCTCAGCGGGGAGGCTTTGGCCGGGGAGGGGCACGGGGTGGACCCGGACGCCCTCTCCTACATCGCAGGGGAATTTCTCTCGGTGCGAGATCGGGGGGTGGAGGTCGGGGTGGTGGTAGGAGGCGGGAACATCGTGAGGGGGGCCGATCTAAGTAGACTGGGGATGGACAGGGTGAGGTCCGACCATATGGGGATGTTAGCTACCCTTATAAACGCCTTAGCCTTAGAGGATGCCCTGATGCATGCTGGGATGGAGGCGGTAGTGCAATCCTCCTTTCCCGTGGGGGAGGTGGCGGAACCCTTCCGCCGTGAGAGGGCGGTGCGGCACCTGGAGGAGGGGAAGGTGGTGATCTTCGCCTGCGGCACCGGGAACCCCTTCTTCACCACCGACACGGCGGCTGCCCTCAGGGCCGCCGAGGTGGGGGCGGAGGTGGTCCTCAAGGGCACCCACTCCGCCGAAGGGGTGTACGACAGGGATCCAGCCAAGTTTGAGGATGCAGTAAAGTTAGATAGGTTAACTTACGAGGAAGTGCTGAAGATGGGCCTCAGGGCTATGGATATAACTGCGGTGTCCTTCTGTATGGAGAGGAAGTTGCCGATAGTCGTGTTCAACATCCTGACCCCCGGCAACCTGCGCAGGGCGGTCTCGGGGGAGGCTGTGGGGACTAAGATAGCTTGACAGCTCTTAAGGAGGAAGCGATGGTCGAGGAGCTCAAGAAAGAGGTCAGAGCTAAGATGGAGAAGAGCTTGGAGGCGCTGCGCCATGAGTTATCCCAGATACGCACCGGAAGGGCCAGCCCGGCCCTCTTGGACGCCATAAGGGTGGAATATTACGGGACCATGGTCCCCATCACCCACATAGCCAACGTATCGGCGCCGGAGGCGAGGCTCTTGGTGGTCCAACCTTGGGACAAGTCCACGCTTCCTGCCATAGAGAAGGCGATCCTCAGCTCCGACCTCGGCATAACACCTTCCAACGACGGCAACGTCATACGCCTTTCCATCCCCCCCCTCACGGAGGAGAGGAGGCAGGAGCTGGTCAAGGTCGTAAGGAGGCTGGCCGAGGATGCGAGGGTGGCGGTGAGGAACATCAGGAGGGAGGCCGTGGAGCGCCTCAGGAAGGCCCAGAAGGACGGGGAGCTCTCCGAGGACGAGTCCCGCAGGGCCCAGAAGGAGGTCCAGGAGATAACCGACGAGTACATAAAGAAGGTCGGGGAGGCCCTGGCCCAAAAGGAGGCGGAGATCTTAGAGGAATGAACTTGAAGGCTCTCCCCGAGGGAGGGCCTCCGTTTTCTTAGGGGGTAACTGTGAAAAGGATTTCTATACTGCTGGCCCTCCTGTTGGTCGCCTCCTGCGGGAAGCGGCCCGTGGAGGAGGTGGTCAGGGACCTGGAAAGCCCGGACGATGCCGTCAGGAAGAGGGCCGCCCAGGAACTCATAATGAGGGACAAAGAAGAGGTGGTGCCGGCCTTGTTGAAAGTGCTGAGGACCGGAAGCCCCAGGGCCCAATATATCGCCATCCAGATCTTGGGCAGGATGAAGGACCCGAGGGTGGTCGAGCCCATAGAGGGTTTCCTATCCTCCCAGAACGTCCACATAAGGGCCGCCGCTGCAGAGGCGCTCGGGAACCTGGAGGCGAAGGAGGCGCTTGGGGCTTTGGAGGAAAGTCTGAAGGATACCTCCTCCCTGGTCAGGGAGAAGGTGGCGTGGGCCTTGGGGAAGCTGGACACGGCGGGCTCGCTTCCCTCCCTCAGGGAGGCGATAAGCGACCCCTCCAGAAGGGTCAGAAGGAGCGCCTTGGTTTCCCTGGCGGAGCTCTATCCCAAGCTGAAGGATGCGGAGGAAAAGGAGGAGGTCCTGAGGCTCGTCCGGGAATGTATAGAGGACCCGGCCCCTCAGGTGAGATACGTGGCCGTACAGATAGCGGGTATACTTCGCGACGGGCATGCCGTCCCGTTGCTCATAGAAAGGCTCGAGGACCCCTATCACTCCATAAGGCAGAAGGCGGCGCACTCCTTAGGGGACATCGGGGACCCTAAGGCCGTCCCGTACCTCAAAAAGATGCTTTCTTCCGAGGACATAGGGGACCAGGAGGCTGCAAGATGGGCCCTCAAAAGGATGGAGGGGAGATGAGGGAGAAGGTCCTGAAGGCGATAGACGAGGCCGAGGGAAGGCTCAAGAGCTTGAGCATGAGGATATATGAGAACCCAGAGCTTGCGTGGCAGGAGCACAGGGCCGTAGGCTGGATATGCGAGGAGCTGGAGGGGGAAGGATTTCAGGTAGAAAGGAGCTTCTGCGGGATGGATACGGCCTTCAGGGCAAGGCTCCGCGGCAGGGCCGAAGGCCCCGTGGTGGCCCTCCTCGCCGAGTACGACGCCCTTCCCGGGCTCGGCCATGCCTGTGGCCATCACCTGATAGCAGGCATGGCCGTCGGAGCTGCCCTGGGGCTCAAGGAGGTCCTTCCCGAGCTCGAAGGTGAGGTTCAGGTCATAGGCACGCCCGCCGAGGAAGGGGGAGGGGCCAAGGCCAAGATGGTGGAGGAGGGGGCGTTCGATGGGGTGGACGTGGCCATGATGATGCACCCCTCCGGCCGGACCATCCCTGCGAGGGGTTCCCTGGCCGTGCGGAGCTTGGAGTTCGTATTTCACGGAAGGGCAGCCCATGCTGCGGCCGACCCGGAGAAGGGGATAAACGCTTTGGACGCCGTCGTCCAGACTTTCAACTCAATAAACGCCCTACGTCAACAACTTCCGGACGATGTGAGGATACACGGGATAATAACCGACGGGGGGCAGGCCGTAAATGTCATACCCGAAAGGGCATCCATGCGCCTCGGGGTGAGGACCTTAAGGCAGGAATTTCTGAATGAGCTCGTGGAGAAGGTGGAAATGTGCGCCAGGGGGGCGGCCATGGCCACTGGAGCGAAGCTCGAGGTGCGGAGGCTCGGGCCGGTCTACGCCGCCATGAAGGTGAACCGTCCGCTCGCCCGGATCATAGAGGGACACTTCAGGGAGTTCGGCCTGGAGATCTACGAACCTCCCCCCACCGGCGGTATGGGCTCGACCGATATGGGGAACGTGAGCAGGGTCGTGCCGGCAGCTCATCCTTATATCTCGATATCACATAAAGACATTCCAGGACATTCCGAAGAATTCAAGGAGGCGGGGAGGTCGCCCCTCGCCTTAGA
>Ga0164311_10000720_pt1:12500-15104 | contig 15104 bp, 14 predicted proteins | sample GuaBasSedimGuay2_FD_121796 | JGI IMG/M metagenome (GOLD analysis project Ga0164311, IMG submission 121796) | Subseafloor sediment microbial communities from Guaymas Basin, Gulf of California, Mexico - Guay2, Core 4569-9, 9-12 cm | ecosystem: Environmental > Aquatic > Marine >...
GCGGAGGTAGAGCTACTGGACGGGCTAGGGGCCCTGATGGGCTACCAAACCCGACCAAACTCCGAATGCCGCCACCTCGGTCTGCGGGAGTCAGGCCGCGGGGGATAAACTCCGTGGCCGAGAGGGGAACAACCCAGACCGCCAGCTAAGGCCCCAAAGTGTGGGCTAAGTGGTAAAGGAGGTGGAATCACGCAGACAGCCGGGAGGTTGGCTTAGAGGCAGCCATCCTTTAAAGAGTGCGTAACAGCTCACCGGTCGAGTGGTTCTGCGCCGACAATTCACGGGGCTTAAGCCCACCGCCGAAGCTGCGGGTCGTCCGGAGGTCCTTCCTCCGGACGGCGGTAGGGGAGCGTTCCCTAAGCCTGCGAAGGTACGCCGTAAGGCGTGCTGGAGGTATGGGAAGCGAGAATGCCGGCATGAGTAGCGATAAAGGGGGTGAGAATCCCCCTCGCCGAAAGTCTAAGGTTTCCTGGGGAAGGTTCGTCCGCCCAGGGTTAGTCGGCCCCTAAGGCGAGGCCGAAAGGCGTAGCCGATGGGAAGCGGGTTAATATTCCCGCACCACCTGTACACCGCTTGAGCCGTGGGGGGACGCAGGAGCGTAAGGCCAGCCGGGCGTTGGTAGTCCCGGTCCAAGCGTGTAGGGGGAGCGGGCAGGCAAATCCGTCCGCTCTTAACCCCGAGACGCGATGGGGAGGGGCTTTGCCCCATAAACTGGCCCCAAGCACACTGCCGAGAAAAGCCTCGTTCGGCGAGGTGTACAGGTGACCGTACCGCAAACCGACACAGGTAGATGGGGTGAGTATCCTAAGGCGCGCGAGAGAACCCCCGTCAAGGAACTCGGCAAATTGACCCCGTAACTTCGGGAGAAGGGGTGCCTCCTGGGGTGAAGGGACTCGCTCCCGGAGCCTTGGGGGGCCGCAGAGAATTGGCCCTGGCGACTGTTTACTAAAAACACAGGTCTCCGCTAACTCGTAAGAGGAAGTATGGGGACTGACACCTGCCCGGTGCCGGAAGGTTAAGGGGAGCCGTTAGCCCCTTCGGGGGCGAAGCGGTGAACCGAAGCCCCGGTAAACGGCGGCCGTAACTATAACGGTCCTAAGGTAGCGAAATTCCTTGTCGGGTAATTTCCGACCTGCACGAATGGTGTAACGACTGGGGCGCTGTCTCGACGGGGGACTCGGCGAAATTGTAGTTCCGGTGAAGATGCCGGATACCCGCGGCGGGACGAAAAGACCCCGGAACCTTTACTGCAGCCAGATATTGGGCTTTGGCATGGCATGCGTAGGATAGGTGGGAGGCTATGAAGCGGGGACTCCGGTTCCCGTGGAGCCGCCGGTGAAATACCACCCTTGCTATGTCGGGGCTCTAACCCTGACCCGTGAATCCGGGCAGGGGACAGTGTCTGGTGGGCAGTTTGGCTGGGGCGGCCGCCTCCTAAAGGGTAACGGAGGCGCCCAAAGGTCCCCTCAGCGCGATTGGTAACCGCGCGTAGAGTGCAAAGGCATAAGGGGGCTTGACTGCGAGAGGGACACCTCGAGCAGGTGCGAAAGCAGGGCTTAGTGACCCGACGGTGGCGTGTGGGAGCGCCGAAGATCAACGGATAAAAGGTACTCCGGGGATAACAGGCTGATCCTGCCCGAGAGTCCACATCGACGGCGGGGTTTGGCACCTCGATGTCGGCTCGTCGCATCCTGGGGCTGGAGAAGGTCCCAAGGGTGGGGGTGTCCACCCCTTAAAGCGGCACGCGAGCTGGGTTTAGAACGTCGTGAGACAGTTCGGTCTCTATCTGCCGCGGGCGCAGGATACCTGAGGGGGGCTGTCCCTAGTACGAGAGGACCGGGATGGGCCGACCTCTGGTGTACCAGTTGTCCTGCCAGGGGCATCGCTGGGTAGCCACGTCGGTAAGGGATAACCGCTGAAAGCATCTAAGCGGGAAGCCCGCCCCAAGATGAGGTATCCCGGGCGTAAGCCCCTGAAGGCCCCTGGGAGATTACCAGGTCGATAGGCCGCAGGTGGAAGCCGGGTAACCGGTGCAGCCGAGTGGTACTAATAGGCCGTGCGGCTTGGCCGAACCTTCCTCCGGTGGAGGGTCGTCGTCCCGTATTCCAAAGGGTTTGAGGGGGAGACCTTTGTGGGTCTCCCCCTTTTTTGTTCCGGAGGAGGTGATATGCGGAGGTACGAGAGCGTCTACCGAAGCGTGAACACGGAGTCCTACGGCAAGCCGATAACCGCCCTGGTGATTGAGCCCGAGAGGCTCAGCCCGGGCACGGGGGCGATGCTCTTCACCCATGGGTGGGGAGGCAACCGTTTCCAGTACGAGGAGGCCATGGCGTTCGCCGTCGAAAGGTTCGACCTCGTGTGCGTCTCCGTTGAGTTCAGGGGGAGCGGGTACGACTTCGACCCGGCCAAGGGACATGGAGCGTGTTGCCCGTACGACGCCAGCTTCTACCAGGTCTTCGACGTGCTCAACGGTCTGAGGACGGTACTGTCGCTTCGTCCGGGGATAGACAGGAGCAGGCTCTTCCACTACGGCGGAAGCCAGGGAGGGCACATAGCCCTTCTGGGGGCGATCTTCGCCCCCTGGACCTTCGCCTTCGTATACAC
>Ga0164311_10000725_pt1 | contig 15091 bp, 15 predicted proteins | sample GuaBasSedimGuay2_FD_121796 | JGI IMG/M metagenome (GOLD analysis project Ga0164311, IMG submission 121796) | Subseafloor sediment microbial communities from Guaymas Basin, Gulf of California, Mexico - Guay2, Core 4569-9, 9-12 cm | ecosystem: Environmental > Aquatic > Marine > Hydrothermal vents...
CATCAGAACTAAATCTAATCTAAAGAGATTAAACACTCAAATTTTTGATAAAATACTAGGAATCGTATGAATAAAAATAGTCGTATTTATCGCTTTTGGGAAATGTTGCCAGGTTTATTGGCATGGACAACCATTTTGTTTCCTATTATAGGTTCTTTTTTTTGCCCTGTTGCCGTTACTTATTTTGTTATTGCCTTTCTTATTTATTGGCTATATCAATCTTTCCAATCAGCCATTTTAGCCGTCATTGGTTATTTTAAAATCAAAAAATATTCAGCCATAAATTGGCAAAAAAAGTTTAATCAACAAAAAAACGAAAATTTCTTAAACTATTCAAAAATTAAACATGTCGTCATTATTTCCTCTTTTAAAGAACCAATTAAAGTTATTGATATGGCTATTGGTAGTTTGTCTAAACAAATAGATATCGACCTCAAAAAAATATTTATAGTTTTGGCCCAAGAAGGTCGAGCCGGTAAACAAAACAACCAAACTACTAAAAAATATTTTGAAAACAAATACAAAGGTATCTTCGCTGATTTAGTTTTTACTGAACATCCTCCTGGTCTAGAAGGGGAGACGATTGGAAAACACAGCAATGAAGCTTGGGCAGCTAAATACTTCAAAAAAAACTATATCGACAAGAAAATTCAAAATCTTGATTTTGATCACACCACTCTGACTAGTTGCGACGTTGATACTATTTTTCACCCCAAATATTTTTCGGCCCTAACTTATTTTTTCGCCTCCGATCCCAATCGTTACTATCGTTTTTGGCAATCTCCCATTTTTTGGCATCATAACATTAACTCAGTTCCGGCTCCGATTCGGATTATTGGGACTATGGGTAATGTCATCCATATTGCCAATATCCAAGAACCAGATACTCTCTTTTTTAATTATTCTTGTTATTCGTCTTCTTATCGTCAAATTGATTCAGCCGGATATTGGGACTTAGATGTTATTCCTGAAGATTGGCACATCTTTTTGCAATCATTTTTCAGCAGTGGTGGCCGTAGCAGTGTTAATCCAATTTTTTTACCCACCGTTGTTGACGCTCCTGATGGTAAGGGGTATTTTGACGCTCTTAAAAATCGTTACAACCAATGCCTTCGCCATGCTTGGGGGGCTACTGACATTGCTTATGCTATCGAACAATCCCGTCTCCATTCTGAAATACCGATTTTGACCCGTCTACTTCGTGTTTACAAACTTATTAAGACCCACATAATTTGGTCAAGCAATTGGTTTATTTTAACTCTAGGCACCAGTTTGCCAACCATTCTAAATCCTCGTTTTTTTCAAACTTCTTTTGGCTACAATTTACCTCGAATTGCCAATGTTATTTTGACTATTTGTCTTATTCCTTTGTTTGTTTTAATTGTCTTAGATTGGAAACTTAGGCCTAAAAGTAGTACTAAAGGCTTTAAAAACTTTTTCAAGAATTTTATCCAATGGCCATTGATGCCCATTGCCACTTTAACTATGGCTGTTTTACCAGGTCTTCATTCTCACACCCGTTTGCTATTTAACAAAAGACTAGAATATAAAACTACCACCAAAGATAAAAAGTAATATATAATCTTTTTAGATTATGTCTAAGTTTAAATTTAAATCTGTCTTTACCTCTAATTCCTTTTTGTTTTTTTTATTCTTACTACATTTTTTTCTTAGGCTACCTTCTTTTTTCGAACCTCACCACTATGCCGACGAAGACATTTATTTAACTTTGGGTATGGCCCTGCGTCGAGGTTTGTCTTTCTATAGAGATATCCACGACAACAAGCCTCCGGCTCTCTATTTTTTAGCCTCTGTAGCCAGATCTGTGCCTGTCTTTAGAATAATTCTTTTTTTATGGAATTCTGTTTCTGTTTATTTTTTCTATCTAATTTCCAAAAAACTTTTTAAATCACCGTTTCTTTATAAATTTTCAGCTGTCCTTTTTACCATATTATCAACTATTCCTCTCCTAGAAGGTCAAATCTCTAATGGTGAAATCTTTATGATTATGCCAGCTATAGTGGCTATTTATTTGGTTTTATCTAAAAGCAAAAAGTTCTTTTTGATCGGGCTCTTGTTTTCCTTATCCTTTCTTTTTAAAGTACCCATTGCTTTCGATTTTTTGGCTCTAATGCTTTATTTTACTTTTTTCCAAGCCAACTCTTTTAAATCTTTACTATCTAAACTTTTTTCTAAAAAAGTTATTTTTATTCTTCTATTTTTTACTATTCCCATAATTATTAGTATTCTTTATTATTGTTTAATTGGAGCTGGTTCAGCCTATGTTAAGGCGGCTCTAATGCAAAATGTTGGTTATTTGTCTTCGTGGGAAGGCTATCATTTACCTTTTTACAAATCAGGTTTAATTCAGCGCTTTTTCTTTTTGTCTGTTATTTTAGGCCTTCTTTTTGCCTACAGAAATCGTCTCAATAAAAAATTTCTTTTTTTCTATATCTATTTTACCACCGCTCTTTTTGGCAGTCTTTTGTCCGGTCGTCCCTATCCTCATTATTTGATCCAGTTGCTTCCAGCCTTTGTTATTCTTTTTGCTCTTCTTTTGTCTTCCAAAAGCAAGCTTGTTGATCGCTTGATTATTATTTTCTTATTCTTTGTTACAACCATTTCTCTTTTTAAGTATAAGTTCTGGTATTATCCTTCTTTGTCATATTATAAAAACTTTTTAAAATACAGTCTTCGTTTGCAAAATAAAGAGGATTATTGGAACTATTGGGGTTCTTATGTTGCCTATAATTACCAAACAGGACAATATATTCACCAACACACAAACAAAAAAGATAAAATCTTCGTCTGGGGGACTGAACCATCAATTTATCTTATTTCTAAAAGATTGCCGTTAGGTAAATATACAGTTGCTTATCATATCAAAGATTTTCACGCTTCTACTTCAACTATTAACAAAATCAAAGCTCGCCTGCCTAAATATATTATTTATATTAAAGGTCAACACCCTTCATTTCCCCAACTTGATTCTTTTGTGAATACCTATTATTCTTTTCAACAAGTTTTTGGTAATAATCTTATTTTTGAGTTAAGATAAACCGTGCTAAGCTTCAAACATCTAATTAAAACTTTATCGGACTTTGGTTCATATTGGCAACGCAAACAAAACAGACAAATTCTTAAATGGAACTTTTTGTTAATTGTGGTCCAACCTGTTTTAATTTTTTATTATAAAAATCAATTGCCACCTCAAGTGCCATTATTCTACAGTCTACCTTGGGGTGCCTGTCAGTTAGCTAACCAATCTTTCCTTTTTTTATTACCAGTTTTTTCGCTTTTAGTCTTGCTTTTCAACACCCTATTGGCTACATTTTTTAATATCAAATCTCTTCTTTTATCTCACATACTCAATATCTCCTCCTTACTTTTTGCCATTTTTTCCCTTTTTGCCTTATCTCAAATTATTTTTTTATTAATTTAAAAAAATGTTTCTAAATTTTTATCTATCAATTGCCTTATCTTTTTTTATTGCCTTTAGTTTAACCCCTTTAGTTAAAAATTTTTTTATTAAAAAAGGCTGGATTGAAAACATATTTCTTAAACAAAAGAAAAGCCACAATGCTACCGCTAGCCGTTCTGCCCCTCGAGGTGGTGGACTTCCAATTTTTTTTGCCATCCTTATTAATAGTCTTGTTTTTTTGCCTATTGATAAACATATTTTAGCTATACTTCTAGCCTCTTTTGTAGTTTTACTTGTTGGTCTTTGGGACGATATCAAAGACATTAGCCCTCGTTTTCGTTTTTTAACTAATATTTTGGTAGCTGTTATAATTGTTGCCTCTGGGATTGGTATTTCTTTTGTTTCTAATCCTTTTGGGGGAATTATCGACTTGTCTTTTTTGAGAATTGACTTTAATTTTTTTGGACCTCATTCAATTTGGTTAATATCTGACTTGTTAGCCATTTTTTGGATTGTTTTTTTATAAACATTGTCGGTTGGTCAGCTGGTATTGAAGGTCAATTACCAGGTTTTGTGGCTATTTCTGCTTTTTTTATTGCTATTTTGGCTCTAAAACATTCTTTTGATATTACCCAATGGCCAGTCATTATTTTGGCTGGTTCGGTAGTTGGAGCCTATTTAGCCCTTCTTCGCTTTAATTTTTTTCCTCAACAAATTCAAGCAGGTTACAGTGCTAAAAGTTTAGCTGGCTTTTTTCTTTCCCTTCTGTCAATTTTATCGGGAGCTAAATTAGCCACTTTACTTTTTATTCTAGCTGTTCCCTTTGCTGATGCTGTTTTTGTCATTTTAAAAAGGCTTTTTTCTGGTCATTCTATCTTTATTTCAGACGGTCAACATTTTCATCACCACTTACTTGAGTTGGGTTGGTCCAGACAACAAATTGCTATTTTATATTGGTCTTTCTCCCTTTTGTTTGGGATTTTATCACTTGTTTTAAATAGTTGGCAAAAATTTCTTGTCCTAATTATTCTGTTTTCTTTTCTTTTTCTTTTGATTTTCCAAGTTTCTCGGCATACTTCGAAGAAATCCAACCCACCTTTCCATTCTCAAAATTAATTTGAAACCATTCATCTTTTTCTTCTATCAATTCGTATTCTTTACCAACATCTACCTTGGCTATTTCAGTAAAGCTACTGGCAGGTCCTTGTCTAACTCTCAACCAACCAGTTCCCGTTTCTTTAATTTTTACTTTAGTAATTTCTTTTTCTTGTCTTTTTTCTATCTCTCCTCTTATTTCTTGATTGTTCTCTTTTGTTTTTCTTTTAGCCAATTTGACATTTGTTACCAATTGAAAACCTTTTACAAATTTAAGTAACAATATTTTCTTTTCGTAACCAGGAAAGGAAATATTTACCTGAGCATCTCCTTCTTCAATTTTCCTTATTTTAGCTGGTGAATAATCTCTAACCTGCCCATCAATTACGATTATTGAATCATTAGGTTTAACATTTACAATTAAAGAAGCCTCGTCTTTTTTGTTAACTTTTTCCATTGTCAGAATATAACCAGAGCTATCATTTTCATTTTTCCCAAATTTCCAATTTACCACAGTTGTGGTTGACTGATTTAGATCGACTTCTTTTTCCCAATCCTTTAATTCCTTATCTTCTGGAACCAGCTTTAACAACAATTTTCTTCTTTTTAGAGATTTATTAATATAGGGAGTAGTTCCTGCTTGCTTACCGTCTATAAATACTTTTGCATCAGGAATAGTTCTAATCTCTATGGCCATTTTTCTTTTATCCAAATCGCAACCAGATAAAAACAAACCCGACAATAACAAAATAACCAAACAAAGTTTCTTTCTCATTTCTCAATTATATACAATTGTTTAAGCAGATAGATTATCCAAAATCTTTTTTACCTTAAACTTTTGCCATGCTATTGTGTAAACATTTTTTTCTTTTTGATCAATTACTAAATTGTTTACTATGGACTTAATAATTTTTTTCCAAAATTTACCAAAAAAGATAACAGGCTTATGATGTCCATAATTTAATTTTGCCATTCCCCACACCATTCCCATTTCTGACAGCGTTCCAGTTCCGCCCTTAAATATAACAAAAGCGTCTGATAACTCCACCAATTTTTTAACTCTATCCTCATAATTAGATTCAGAGTATTTTTTATCAGCCAAATCAGCATTTTCTTTCAATTCTCCCTCATAGTTAGCTGATTTTTCACCCCTATCCCAAGTTACTATTTCTACTTGTCCTCCAGACTGTTTAGCGCCTAAAGTGCTAGCCAGCATAACTCCTGGACCGCCCCCATTGACAATAATATAACCACAGCTGGCTAACAACCTAGCCACTTCAAAAGCATTTCGATAATGTTGGCTGTTTTGTTTAGCATCAGCATCTCCAAAAAAAGCCACTTTTTTTATTTTTCTAGTTGTTTTGATCATTTATTATTTTAATATAATTTCGACCACTATAAATTATGTCGACGCCCATTTTTTCTAATTTCTCAACCTTCTCTAGGCCAACCCCACCGTCTATGCCAATTTTAAATTTTAGACTTTTTGTTTGCCTTAGTTCTTTTAATTTTTTTAATTTTTCCCAAATTTTTTCGTCAAAATTAAAATTTTCAAAACCAGATTTTCTAGCCAACAACAAAACCACATCTAAATCTTTTGGTAAAACCCCTTCAATTTTAGTTTCGATATCAAAAGCCAAACCGACTTCCATATTATTGTCTTTAACCATGTTTACAAAATCATTTCTATCACCCATCATTTCTACTTGTCCTATCAATCTATTGGCATCTACAAAATTACATTTCCCAATCCATTTAATCGGTTCTTTTACCATCAGATGAATATCTAACAACAATTCTCTTTTTAGATCTTTTTCTAGTCGATTTAGTAATTCTAACTCGAAACTTTTTCCATAAGAAAACTTACCGTCTATCACATCGATTTGTATCCATCTACTCAAACCTCCTATCTTTTCCAAACGCTCTTCGACTAAATCAAAATTTTTTTCTAATACAGTTGGAATTATTTGCAACATTTTTTATTTTCCTATATATATGGCCATTTCTACTAAACGGCAAGCATAGCCATACTCGTTGTCATACCAAGCGCCAATGGAAACCATATCATCACTGACCACTTGGGTCATTTGACTGTCAATAATAACCGAAGCTGAATTACCGACAATATCGGAAGAAACTAGAGGTTCATAGGATACTTTTAATTTACCGACTAGTTGTTGAGAAACAGCCGCTTCTTCAAAAATATGAACGACTTCTTCAATAGTACTTTTGCGGACCAGTTTGAAAGTCAATTGAGAGTAAGAACCTGTAGCTACTGGAACTCTAATAGCTCGACCGGCAAATCTACCATCAACTTGAGGGTAGACTTTGACAACAGCTTTGGCAGCGCCAGTAGTAGTTGGGACGATATTTAAGGCTCCAGCCCTAGCTCGGCGTAAATCTTTGTGGCTACCGTCGACCAGATTTTGATTGGCCGTATAAGCGTGAATAGTGGTCAAAACCCCCTCTTGAAAACCAATATTTTCATCAATTAATTTGACAATTGGGGCTACACAATTGGTGGTGCAAGAACCGTTGGAAATTAATTGTTGGCCTTTATAATCTTGCTGATTGACTCCTAAAACAAAAAGTGGAATTTGATTATCTTTAGCTGGGGCGCTTAGAATCACTTTTTTGGCCCCAGACTTAATATGTCCCATGGCTCTCATATCTCTAAAAACCCCAGTACATTCCAAAACAATATCAACTCCATATTTTTTCCAACCAATTTTTTTAGGATCTCTTTCGGCTAAAACAGATATCTGTTTGTCTCCGACTTCCAATCTGCCAATTTCACCACTTTTTTGTGGTGGCTGAGCTTTGACCATAAAAGGCATACGACCATAAACTGAATCGTATTTAAAAAGATGGACAATACCTTTAATATCCATTGATCCACTGGTGTTAATGGCCACGATTTCGACATCGTATTTTTCCAATAATATAACTCTAAGAGCCATTGAACCAACACGACCAAAACCATTGATGGCGATTCTGATTTTTTTATCCATAGTTAATCATAGAACATTTTGGCTGGTGTGGATATATGGAAGAATTCCTCGCAATAACGGACATTTTATTGTTCCCTACAGTGAGTAGATTGTGATCAGTGTGAAGTTTTATGTGAAATTAGGTAAAAAATTTATGAAAATGTGGCTTATTTGAAGACGGAAAAATATCCCCTTGTGAATAAAAATATAAATAGTTAGAATGTTTTGTTTTGATTTTTCTGCCCAGTTAAATTTTGCAACTTTTAATTTGTAATTATGACGGTAGAACATCAAGCTTATTCACTTACAGTAGAAAATACCCCCCCCTATTTAGAAACGGAAGAAAAAAATAGACTCTTAAGACAGGCTGTAGAAAATTTAGGATTGGTAGAAAGGGATGCTTTGGGTCGAGATATGGTCAAAGTAAAAACAAACTACGAAGGCCCAGTTAAAGTAATTCAGTGGGGTGATTTACATCTAGGTAGCACAGTCACCGATTTAGATACAATATTAGAGCTTCGTGATCAGATTTTAGCCGAACCTGGCACTTTTGTAGTTTTTGCTGGAGACGAAATTGAAGGTTTGACTGCAAAATATCTAAATACTAATATTGCCACAACCCCTATAGACGTTCAGGCCCAGATGGATTGGTTCAGAACTGAAATATTGGAACTATTAGACAAGGAGGGGCGAGTTCTAGCCATGGTAACTGATTATTGGGGACACTTGGGTTGGGCCTCAGATAGTTCGACTATTAACACTTGGAAGGAAATGACAAAAGGTCTAGTCTCGTTGGTTGGCAATGGAGGCATCGTAGAGTTAGAAACAGGCGATAGCAGACATTTAAGATATAGAATTTGGCACAATCCTCCGGGTAAGAGTAGGTTTGATCCTGTTTATGGGTTAAGACAAGAAGCTTTGGAGACCACAGCTGAATTGAGACCTGATGTTTTTGGGGCTGGTCATTTACACAGAGCTGGAATCGCTCAAGAACATTTGTTTGGTGCAGGCAGATACTCTGAACCTACCACCTTCGTCGCTTCTGCTACCAATAAAGGTTCAAGTGAAACAAAAGCCAGAGATCGACTTGGAATTAAGCTGGGTAAAAACAGAGCTGACCCCGGAGGACAAGGCGTTTGTAGTTTATCTAAACATGCAGAGGAAGTAACAAAAGTGTATCCTTTTATATCACCTAGTCATGGTCAGGTGATACATCGAGCTGTGGATCTGTTCGAAAGGGTGGAATCACAAGGGATTACTAAAGAATTATTGGGTGAAATTAGAAATAATCCTAATTTGCAAGCCACTATTGCTAGACGACCGGATGGTTTTGTGCTCAGTGACGATGTTTACAATGAACACCGCCCCCAGGCTGAGTCACATAAATTAGGTGTGATAGACTCGGCCTATTTCCCCAACGGCTTAAGCCCTCAATATAGCCAGATTGCTTATGAAATTTTACACACACTTCCACTATTATTCTTGGGTATTTCCAATATAAGACATGGAGCCGATACGGCTAGTGGCATAGAGGAATTTCGTCGTTTTCAGCAGGAGTATATTGTCCCCGACTCTCATGTTTTTCCGTTTTTCCTTCGAAGTTTAGTAGATTCTAGCACCGCTGACAGTTGTAATCGAAGACAGATTTTAAACGATTGTTTAGGTTTATTGACAGCCCAAAAGACGGAGAGAGTTTTAGCCTTACTCTTGGATAAAAATCTTCATAATCCAAAATGGAAAAGACCCATTATAATCAGACGTCGTCCATTAGAAATAGAATCTCCAGTGGCTGCTGCTACCTATTTATCCAGAAAAACCGCTAATTTGCAAGATGGTTTTTCTGGTGTACCTCTTATCCATAGTCAGGGCAGGATAGTGGTGACCAGTAGAACAGCTGTTGGAAACAAAGACATATCGTTCACTGTCATAGACAGACAAATGAGACATGGATCCTACTATCGTTCTTCTCAAGGCAACAACCGTATATATGATTTGTACATGAATCAAAAGAGTGCGGTGACAATAGGTGGGCATATGCCTGGAGCTGGTTTTTCTCAGCGTTTTCATCGGGGCAATATTGAAACTAGATTCCCAGTGGCAGTGGCACCTGGTTGGTGGGCCAAGTCAGCAGACACCATGGGTCAAGGAAATGTAATGCCTGGAGCTATACCAGGACAAGGAGTAATTTTTGTACCTCATGATGGCCCGGAGGGATTTTTGTTGTTTCCAACTAGTAGTGCATCGCAAACAGTAGAATTGTTCAGGGCTGTGACCTTATTAACAGGACTAAAACACTTGGATTTGATTGAGGCTGTTTATGGCCGGACAAGGTAGTTGGGTTAGATAACAAGGCATAGGCTTGCTTCGATGGGACTTTTTATTTTTAATTAGAAATAGCTATGGTTGGCAAATGATAATTTGCCAACCATTCCAACAAAACTCCACCACCAGCACAAACAAAATCTATTTGATCTAACAAACCAAGCATTTTTAAACAGGCCTGAGTATCGCCACCGCCAACAACTTTATAGGCAGGACTAGCTATAATCGACTCTCCAATAGTTTGACTACCATAGCGACTAGATTCATCTTCAAATTTACCCATAGCTCCAGCCCAAACAATAGTGCCAGCTTTTTCAATTTCGCTTTTAAACAAGTCAATACTGGCTTGGCTGATGTCTAAACCATCTGGTCTCAATTCAGCCACGGTTACTTTGTCGAACAGATTTAAGTCTGAGTTTTTCATAAACATAGGCAATTTTCCAGCTATAAGTATTTTGTCGGCCCACTGGCTTAATTCATATAAACGACTTAATTTGTCTTTTTTAGCTCCGCCTAAGATCAAAAGTCGAGGCGATGCAGATCTATGTTTGAGTTTATCCATTTGAGCCATTTCGGCCACAAAATCTAAACCATAATAAGTATCCATTTTTTGATAGAGCATAGTCGATGCTTGTCGGCGATGGGCGGTGGCCGTGGAGTCGTTAATAAAAGCTTGGCAAACAAAAGTTAGGGTAGATAAAAAGTCGGGGTTGTTATCTTTTTCTTCGGGCCAAAATCTAAGATTTTCACAAAATACGATTTGGTTGTTAGCTAAAGTTTCCTTGATTCTCTCACCATTTTTAACATCTTCGACAAAAACACTGCTGACATCAAAATCCTCATTACCGTTTCTGAGCAAAGACATTAGTTCAGCATAAACGGGTTTTAAAGATAAACTTGGCTCAATTCCTTTGGGTCGACCACGGTGTCCAATTATGATGATTTTACAATTTCGATCCAACAACAAACGAATGGTGACTAAAGACTTTTTGAGGCGACTGTTGTCCAAAATTTGACCTTCTTCTATGGGTAAATCGGTATCTAACCTTAAAACAACATTTATACCTGAATCGATTTGGTCAACAGTTCTTAGATTCATATTGTCTAATTTTTTCTAAACGGCGAAAATGTCTCTCATCTCCAGAAAAAATACTATTTAAAAACATTTTAACAATTTTTTGGTTATCTTGCTCGTTTACGAAATTTGCCGATAAACACAAAATATTGATATTGTCGTCTTCAACTGCCTTACGACTTTGTTTGACTGAAGTACAAAGTCCTGCTCGAATACCTTTAATCTTATTGGCCATCACACTAACACCAATTCCCGAACCACAAATTAAAATACCCAAAGCCATATCTTGAGCCACCTTTTTAGCTACTTTAAGAGCCCAATCGACATAATCATCATCTTTGTTGTAGTTATGATTACCTAGATCTTGACAATCTTTTTCCCACTCCTCCAACCATTCTTTAATTTTTCCCTTTAAACTAAAACCCCGATGGTCTGATCCTAAATAAATCATTTGTTTAATCTATCTTACAATAAGATGTCTATGAATCAAATTTTTTTAAATCAACAGTTGTATTTTTATCAAATTAAATATAAAAAAATCTTGTCTATCCGGCTGCATTTACAAACTCCTAATTCTTTTTATATATCATGTCCTTATTTTACTTCTAAAAGGAGAATAGAAACTTTTATCCGTGGTCAATCTAACTGGATAATTTCCAATTCCAAAAAATTGGTAGTTTATCCAAAGTTGAGCCAATTGAAAAAAATTAAAATTTTAGCTAAAAGTTATAAAATTGATTTGAGTAGAGGGAGAAAAAACTCTTTTATTTTTAATCCACACAAAAAAACAATCAATATAGTTGCTAAAAGTTTATGTCAACAAAATTTGACAAAAATATATGATAAAAATTTTCGTCCAATTGCTTTGAAAATTATTCGGGTTGAAATAGATGAGATTTTACATAGTTCCAAACACCATATCTTGCCATATTTTGCTAAAAAAATGAATAAAATTTCTCTGCGTAATCAAAAAAGCCGTTTTGGTTCTTGTTCTTCAAAAGGAAACCTGTCTTTTAATTGGCAAATTATTTTTTTTCCACCAGATAAATTTAGACACATAATTTTACACGAGTTGGTTCATTTGAAAATCAAAAACCACTCGGCCGATTTTTGGGGGTTGTTGGCTCAACTGGACAAAAAGTCTAAACAAAATAACAAATGGCTAAAAAAAGAAGCTCAAAAACATTTCATTATTAAGGCTTAATTGACGGCTATTTCAATGCCGATGGGGCAGTGGTCGGAACCCGTAACTTGGGGTAAAATAAAGGCTTTTTGGATTTGAGGAACTAGACTTTGGTCGACAAAAATATAGTCAATTCTCCAGCCGACATTTCTTTGTCTGGCTTCGCCTCGTTGGCTCCACCAGCTGTAGTGTTGACCTTGTTTTTGAAAAATTCTGAAAGAATCGACAAAACCATGTTTGATAACTTTATCAATCCATTTTCTTTCTATATCTAAGAAACCTGAAATTTTACGATTATTTTCTGGCCTAGCCAGATCTATTTCTTGGTGGGCCGTGTTGACATCGCCAACAAAAATGACTTTTTCGCCTTGTCGTTTTAATTTATTTATATAATTAAGAAAATAATCGTAAAAAGCTAGTTTGTAATCTAATCTAGTTTGGTCCCGTTTGCCATTAGGAAAATAGGCGTTAATTAGGGTAAATTCTTTAAACTTGGTTATAATTACCCTGCCTTCTTTATCAAAAAAGTCGTTGTCGGGATTTTGGTTGATAATGATTTTTGGCTTTAATCTGGTAAAAGTGACCACTCCTGAATAGCCGGCTTTTTCAGCTTCATTCCAATAACTAAAATAGTTACCAGTCTCTCCTTGGACTTGTTCAGCCTTGGCTCTGGTTTCCTGAAAACAGTAAATGTCGGCCTTGTCTTTGGACACAAACTTCCATAAACCTTTGCGGACGCAGGCCCTAATGCCATTAACATTCCAAGATATAATTTTGATTTTTTTGGGCATAATTGATTATACGCCGTCAAAATTTCATCAATAACAAACAACTCCTTTTAACTAATCTAGTCAACTTGATGCCTTTTACATTCCCAGTGGGATTGCCACGTCGTTTCACTCCTTGCAATGACGATGTGTAAAATTATCGGTTGATTGGGTAAAAAAAAGACAAAGAAAAACAGAAGTCATTATGAGAATTTTGAAAAAAGCCGTGATAACCTGCCCGCAGTGCCTACAGATCACAGCTGTTGCAGGCGAGTCCCGTGGGGTTGAACTAAACCTCTTAACTAATTAACGGCTTTGATTGGAATTGATTATACGCATTAATTAGAGATATACTGAATTATGAATAAAGAAAATAGTAAGTCGAGCGTGTCTTTGGTTGTTTATCTATTAAGTCTGTTGGCGGTGGCCTTGTTGAGCGGGGGTGGAATGTATGTGTGGCTAAAGCAATCGGTTCGACTTAGTTCGGTGGAGGAGAACAAGTTAGTGCAAGATAATTCAACCCAATTAACAGAACAAATCACGATTAAGCCTTCTGTAAAAGTTAATGAAACTGATAGTTGGAAGAAGTTTAAGTATGAAGGAGTTGTAAATTTTGAGATGAAATATCCTCAACAATGGCAAAAAGAACAAAAAAGCTTACACTGGTTGATACCGGAACAGACAGGACCATGGGTAATGAACATAGATATATATGCCAATGAAACAGGGCAAAAAGATATGAAAAAATACGCAAAACAAAATTCTGATTTTTATACAATTTTGAAAAATTTTGAAACAGAGTCAATTAAGGGAGTAATAGTGAGTGATGCGACTACAATGGGTAGTGCTTCATATTTGGCTTTTTTCCCAGTAGGAAATTATATAGTGTCTGTAAACATCTCGGCTGGACCACCTAAGTTAAATAGAAACCCCGTAGTTTTGTTGGAAAAGATTTTGTCGACTTTCAGAAAGATTGAGGCAGTGTCGGATTCGAGAATATTACTGACCCCTGAAAATATTGAAAAGTATAATAAGCCATACGAAAAAGCCTGTGATGTGAAATTTAATAACGATAAAGCGACAGATACGGTGGTTTATGTTGACAAAAGTAGAGGCTTGTCGGTGGAGTTACCATACAATCCTAATTGGGGAAATGAAACATATAGGATCAATCCTTATGATGAATATACTGATGATACATATATACGGCTTAGGTTTGGTCCAGTAATCACTTTTGAAGGCTGTTCTTGGTCGAGGTTAAAAAATTTTGGGTTTGTGCCAGTTCAAACAGTGAAACAAACAGAGGTATCGCTACGCAAAAATCCAACCATCCATAGTGGTGATATAGAAAAGATTCAATTAACTAATGGTCTAACAGCATTTCAGTATATCGATGACGGTATTGCTCTTATGTATACAATTGAAGTTGTGGGAAAAAAACATAATTATGTCATTAGTTGGCCTGGAACAGGTAATGCCCAAAGCGAATTCGCGCACCTTCGAACTATAGCAGAGAGTATCAAATTGATTGATTAATTCCCTTTTACACTTCCGACGGGACTTGGTTTGGATTGCCATACCGTGTAGGGAACAATGGCTATTGTTCCCTACTGTGGGTAGATTGCCACGGGGCAATGACGATGTGGGGTATTTTTGGTGTTTTTGGTTGGTTTCTGCTATAATTTTTCCACCCCAGCGGTAGCAAAGCGGCTATGCAACGGTCTGTAAAACCGTCCAAGGTAGGTTCGACTCCTACCCGCTGGACTTTTAATTAGTATTAAAACTTATGTCACCCAAAATTATTCCCAAAAAATATTGTCGAATTAACAACAAAAAGATTGCCTATATTGAAGCAGGAAAAAAAAACCAAACTAATTTAGTTTTTATCCATGGTTGGCCAGTTTCTTCAGATATGTTTCTCCCTGTTATTCATCAATTAGCTAAAAAATTTCGTATTTTAGCACCAGATTTGCCTGGTTTTGGGCGTTCAGAACCTCTTAACGATTCTTACACATACAAGTCGTTTGCTATATTTTTAAGTCGTTTTTTGAAATCGCTAAATATAAAAAGAACCTATCTTTGTGGTGTTTCTTTAGGTGGAGCTGTAGCCGTAGAATTTACCTATCGTTACCCGCAAAAAGTTACAAAGTTGATTTTAAATGCTCCACCTCTTCATCTTTATCCTTCCTACAAAAACAAAGGTGACTTAATTGAAACAATTACCAAGAAATTTCCTTC
>Ga0164311_10000726_pt1 | contig 15085 bp, 14 predicted proteins | sample GuaBasSedimGuay2_FD_121796 | JGI IMG/M metagenome (GOLD analysis project Ga0164311, IMG submission 121796) | Subseafloor sediment microbial communities from Guaymas Basin, Gulf of California, Mexico - Guay2, Core 4569-9, 9-12 cm | ecosystem: Environmental > Aquatic > Marine > Hydrothermal vents...
CTAATTCGGTGGTAAATAAAGGAGAATTAACAATGGAAGAAACTAAACTAAACATGCCGTTACTTGGGGATGAATTTCCTGAGTTAAAGGTACAGACAACACATGGACCGATGAATATTCCTGGAGACTTAAAAGGCAAGTGGTTTGTGTTATTCAGCCACCCAGCAGATTTTACACCTGTTTGCACAACAGAGTTCGTGGCTTTTCAAAAAAGATACGATGAATTTGAAAAGCTTGGTTGTAAATTGATAGGCATGTCAATTGATCAAGTATTTTCTCACATAAAATGGGTAGAGTGGATAAAGTCAGAACTTGATGTAGAAATCAAATTTCCAATAATCGCAGCCAATGATGCTGTTGCCTTAAAGCTCGGCATGTTGCATCCAGGCAAAGGAACCAACACTGTGCGTGCAGTATTTATCGTCGATCCAGAAAGCAAAGTTCGTTTGATCATGTACTATCCACAGGAAGTTGGCCGAAACATGGATGAAGTCGTCCGCGCGGTTAAAGCACTTCAAATATCTGACAAACAAGGCGCTGTAGCAGCAGGATGGCCAAATAATGAACTAATCGGTGACAGAATCATTGTTCCTCCACCAACCAACGAAGAAGATGCCAAGAAACGTTTAGATGAATATGACTGTTATGATTGGTGGTTTTGCCATAAACCTTTAGATAAGTAAGCTCAACTAAATGCTTCACTGGCTGCTATTTGTCTGTGCTCCATAGCGGCCGGTGAGCGTTTTCTTTGGGCTACTGAGCTTGCGTTGAGAGGGAGTAACTTTTATATAATCATATTTCCTGAAATAATATTGTTCTACTTAATCTGGATTACCAACGGATTTCTAATAGCGGATAGGTAACATAATCATACTGGGGAGACTCAACTTCACATTTTAATTGATTGATTTTCACCATGTCTACTGTTTTTGTTAATAGATTACAGTATATATAATAAAAAATCTGCCATATAATTATGGTAGATTCTTTATATCTCTGGCGGGAGCGACGGGATTTGAACCCGCGGTCTCGGCCTTGACAGGGCCGCATGTTAAGCCACTACACCACGCCCCCGAGCGAAAATCAGTTTATCATAGGGAGAATATTAAGTCAAGGGAATTAGATTTCAAGGTTTCTTGAGTGTTCCCAGAGGCTGTCATTTAGAATAAGTGCTATACGAGGATCAATATGAAAGTTGTATCGGTTCAAGAGATGAAAGAAATCGAACAGAGTGCTGATGAACACGATGTGAGTTACACAACAATGCTTGAAAATGCTGGCATAAATTTGGGTATATGGCTCAGCAATAAATTTGCTCAGCGGCGACCCCACAGCGTAATTGGATTGATTGGATCCGGTAATAATGGCGGGGACACACTCGTAGCTCTTGAATACCTGGCTAAAAGGGCTTGGATATGTATTGCCTACCTTGTTAAGGAACGCAGTGAGGGGGATATATATCTGGCACGGTTTGTGAAAGCAGGTGGGACAGTAATTCATGTTACCGACGATCAAGACTTTAAAATATTTAGCGGAATATTATCCTACTGTGTCATTATCTTGGATGGCATATTTGGAACAGGTATCAAACAACCGTTAGAAGATGATTTATCATTGGTTTTATATAATATCAAGGCTAATATTACAGAATCGTCTCTAAAGCATGAAATTATCGCCGTAGATTGCCCTTCAGGTCTCGACTGTGACACAGGCGATGTCCCTGCAGGCTGTATTCGTGCAGATTATACAGCCTGCATGGGAACTGTGAAGCAGGGCATTTTAAAGTTCCCAGGTGTTAAATATACGGGAAATCTCATAGGAATTGATATTGGTCTTCCGAAAGATTTCCCACGAATTGATCAAAAACTCACACTTATGATTGATGATAATTATGTACAAGAGCATTTACCAAAAAGACCTCGGGATGCGCATAAAGGTACCTTTGGTACATGTGTAATCTTTGCAGGTTCTGAAGAATATATCGGCGCTGCCTATTTGTCAGGCAAAGCTGCATATTTATCCGGAGCCGGTCTCGTCCATATGTTAGTAAGGCCTAAGGTTTATCGTGCGCTCGCGGGCAATTTCCCTGAAGCAATTTGGTCTGTCTTTTCCCAAGAAACACTAAATGATGAAAATCAATTGATGCATTCACTTGTCAAGATTCAGAAGAATTGCGATGCACTTCTTTTAGGTCCTGGAATAGGGCAATCTGTCTACTCAAACAATCTGGTTGAGCATTTGCTACTCAATAATATTAAACTTGAAACAGAATCAGAGAAAACGATTCAAGGCATGTCTCCTATCATAATTGACGCTGATGGATTACGGTTATTAAGTAAGTTCGATAGATGGTGGGAGATGCTCCCCAAAAACTCTGTGCTGACACCTCATCCAGGAGAAATGGCAGCGCTGACAGGACTGAACATTAATGAAATCCAATCTGACCGTTGGAATCTTACTAAACATTACGCGCAATACTGGGGTATGAACATTGTGCTAAAGGGAGCCATCACTATTGTCGCAAATCCAAACGGGGTTTTAGCAATTATACCAATTGCATCACCAGCACTTGCTACTGCCGGAACCGGTGATGTCCTAGCTGGTTTGATAACTGGCTTTTGTGCGCAAGGCGTTAACACTTTTGAGGCTTCAGTGCTTGCAGCCTATATTCATGGGCAGGCAGGTATACTTGCTGAGCAAAAGTTCGGTCAATCAGCTTCAGTCACTGCAAATGATGTTCTTTCTTTTATACCGGAAATAATAAGGCTGATTAACAACAAACAGACAGCATGTTTCTAAAGCTGTCTGTTTAGTTTTATCGGTTTGCACTTGAGTTAAGCTGATTTAGATCCCTCACCTTTTTTGGGGCGAATAGAATCGGCAAGTTTTTCTCTTTGCTCTTCAACTACAACTTGACCTTTTTTCTTTATATCTTCAGCCTTCTTTTTTGTGAGCTCTGCGAGATCTTCAGCCTTTTCACGTGCTTCTTCATAAGCTTGTTCTGCACGTAATTTGGTTTCATCATATGTTTCAACAGCTTTTTCACGTAATTCTATGGCTTTCTCCCTGATGATTTTCCGAGTTTCTTCACCTGACTGGGGAGCCATAAGCAAGGATACCGCAGCACCAGTTAAAGCTCCTACCGTAAAACCAATTAGGAAAGCTCCAAAATCATTATTATCAGACATGTTTATCTCCTTTGATAAATACTTATTACTTATTATATATCCAATTTACTATTTTCGTGGTTTCAGCAGATCAATAAACCGTTTTCCCATTGCCAACTTTTCATTAAGTTTTATCACGGGTTCCGTCAGATTATCACTTACAAAACGTACTGTGCCCTTTAAGGTATTCACAGCCTCACTTGTAGAATCTAGGATGGGTTTGACTTCGTTCTGGAGAAGATTAGTTAAGACAGCCAATTGCACAATCAAAATAACTAAAGCAGCACCAACAACCAAGGTTTCAAGTGCCATAAAAATGATAAAAACATCTCGAATTTGACTGGTCGCATCTTTATTACCAGGACTGAGTAAAAAGATTGCGCCCACAATAATTCCAGCAATGATGAGCACAGCGATGATTGCAAGAAGTGCAACTGTCCGCCTTCTGGCTTTTTCTGCCGCGAGAGATTCGATGGAATGATCTATGGAAGTTTCTTGTGAATGATTAATTTCTTCTGCCATACACACATTATAACACATACATTGTTTGGGAATTAAAATGCTAATCCAACTTTGCTAATTCCATTTAAGATCACCTGACATTAATCATCAAGCGTCAAATCAAATTCATCCGATTGTGTAATTTTTTCAGTAGCAATAATTTGAATATCCGAAAAGAGACTGGTTTGCTGTGTAACAGCATAATCCTGTTTGATCAATTCAAGCACAGCAAGAAAAACTACAATTGTATCAATACGGGAATGTTTCCCATTTAGGATACTACGAAATGTTAGATTATTATTGTCTCGCAATAACTGCAAGATCGATTGGATTTTTCGCCTGATTGTAATCTTTTGAATTGAGATAACGGTTCCAAGTGCTGCGATTTCTGCTTCTGCTGAATAAATCTCTCTTAATATCTTGACAAGGTCTTCAAGCTTGGTATCACTAAGATCGAGTTTGGCATTTGTCTTAAATGGGTGCGCAATATGCAGATAGGTTCGCAATCCATTATCTATCCGAGATTTGAACCAAGTTGTGGTTTTCTTGATTTCCCTATAGACAATAAGCTGGCGTGAAAGGGCTTCGCCGGGATCTTCTTCGCCTTCTGCACGAATTGGAGGGCGGGGTAATAGAGCTTCAGACTTTATTTGGATGAGTTTAGCTGCAATTATAAGAAATGCAGAGATATCTCCCGCAGAGACATTCTGTAGGTTTTTTATCTTTGTCAGATATTGATCAGTTACTTTCGCAAGGGATAATTTTGTAATATCTAATTCAGCCCTCTGAATTAAATCTAAAAGCAGACTCAGGGGTCCTTCATAAACATCCGTATCGACATGATAGACCTCATGTTTTTTCTCTATTATTGATGTCATCACATGCCAATTATAGCTCATTCATTTGCTACATCAAAGTAAGATATAATTTTTCTATCCTGCAGATTAGTGATTGAAAAAATGAGAACAATTTATAGATGCAGACAGTGTCGAGCGAAATATCCAAAAGTTGGCATGCCATATCTTTGTCCATTATGTGGTGGCATATATGAAATTTACTTAAACTCGGATCTCAAGCTTGGACAAATGGACGATTCACTCCCAGGAATTTGGCGTTATCGTTCAGCCTTTGGCATTCCTGAAACTGCCCCCATGACGTATTTAGGTGAGGGTAATACGCCAATAATTTGGCGGAAAGCTTTTTCAAAGGATGTCATTTTTAAGTTGGAATTCTTAAATCCAACAGGTTCATATAAAGATAGAGCTACAGCAGTCCTCACAAGTATGCTAAAGCAACGCAATGTGTCGAATGCAATTGAGGACTCCTCGGGAAATGCTGGTGCATCGTTTGCTGCTTATGCAGCTGCATTTGATATTGATGCTGAAATTTATATCCCTGCATCCACTTCTGGGCCAAAGAGAAGGCAAGTTGAATCCTATGGGGTTACTGTGATACCAATTCCCGGCCCTCGTTCGGAAGCTGCGAGAAGTGCTCAAGCGGCAGTAACCAGGAAAGGTATAACATATGCCAGCCATGCTTTTCTACCATTTGGGATGGCTGGTATCGCTACCATAGCTTATGAATTGGTTGAACAGATAGGTAATGCTCCTGGAACCATTATCGCTCCAATCGGGCATGGCAGTCTGTTTGCAGGGATCATGTTAGGCTTCAGGGCACTTAAGGAGAGTTCATGTATCAAAGAGCTCCCCAGTTTCGTTGGCGTACAGGCAGATAAATGTGCACCTGTCTGGGCCAAATGGGTTGGGTATGATTTTAATCAGAAAGAATGCACTACGATAGCTCAAGGTACACAAATAGTAAATCCGGTAAGGGGCGGTTTGATCCTTGATTTATTAAGTAAGACTAACGATAAGATTGTGAAAGTTAGTGAAGCTGAAATCAAGGACGCGATTCATAAATTAGCAAATCAGGGGATATACGTAGAACCTACTTCAGCTTTAGTCTGGGCAGCTTTAGAAAATAATATTCATAATTTAAGAGAACCAATTGCTTTGATATTAACAGGTTTTGGGTTAAAATCAGATGTTGTAGTCTAATTACGAACTGTTGAAACGCTAGTTATTTAAACTAGATGACTTGCGTTCCAACGGTTCTGGCTTGAGGAGGCCAGAATGCAGAGTAAGTATAATAAACCTGAATCCCCCAGCGTTTTTAAAACTCGCTTATCTTTACCCTTTAAAGATGATTTCTTACTCGCACGCGCATTAACGCACAGATCATACCTTAACGAAAATAAAGACGCACTTGAAGATAATGAGCGTTTGGAATTTTTGGGGGATGCAATTTTGGATTTTGTTGTTGCCGAATGGATTTATCATAAATTTCCAGAAAAACCAGAAGGTGCATTGACTCGTTTAAGAGCAGCCCTGGTGCATACCGAACAATTAGCGAATTTTGCCAGGTTGATAAATATGGGCCCAGCATTAAGGTTAGGTCGTGGAGAGATTAGAGCTGGTGGAAGAGAACGCTCTGCTTTACTATGTGATGCTTTTGAAGCGTTAATTGGCGCATTATATTTACATGCTGGTATAGATGCAATAAAAGATTTTATATATCCTCTAGTAGAAAATGTTGTAGATGATATCCTGATAAATCATTTTGATGAAGATCCAAAAAGCGGCTTTCAAGAATGGGCGCAATCTCAAGGATTCCCTTCGCCCTCATATATCACGGTCTTGGAAAGTGGGCCAGACCATGCAAAAGTATTTGAAATGGAAGCACGCATAGATAACAAAGTGTTTGGTAGAGGTTCTGGCAGCAGCAAACATAATGCTGAGAAAGAAGCCGCAAAACAAGCAATACAAAAACTAGGATTATTGGATTAATAAGTCATATGCATTCACGTTTATTGTCATTAGAGTTGCAAGGCTATAAGACATTCGCAAATCAAACCCCGTTTGAATTTCCTGGGACGGTGACTGCAATCGTAGGACCCAATGGATCCGGCAAATCGAATATTGCTGATGCCATCAGGTGGGTGCTCGGTGAGCAGTCATATTCGTTGTTGAGAGCCAAGAAAACAGTCGATATGATCTTTTCGGGTTCCGAGCAACGACCACGTGCGGGTATGGCTTCAGTCTCGATTACCTTCAATAATGAGGACAACTGGCTTCCCATAGATTATTCGGAAGTTGTTTTAACTCGTCGCGCTTATCGGGATGGTCAAAATGAATATCTCATCAATAACCAGAAAGTAAGATTAAGAGATGTTCATGAATTATTAGCTCAAACTGGACTTGCTGATCGAACCTATACAATAATCGGTCAAGGCCTAGTTGATGTCGCGTTGGCCATCAGGCCAGATGAACGTCGACGTTTATTCGAAGAAGCTGCGGGTATTGGATTATATCGATTGCGGAAAGAGGAGACTTTAAGACGCTTAGACAACGCCCGACGGAATCTGGACCGCGTGCTTGACATTATGGCCGAGATTAAACCTCGATTAAGAAGCCTTGAACGTCAGTCCAGCAAAGCTACTGAATATAAGCAGCTCCAATCCGATCTTAAAGTTCTTTTGCGCGATTGGTACGGATACTATTGGTTCAAGTCTCAGAAAGAGATCAGAGCAGTTCAACAATTGTGTAATGAGCAAGAGCGGTTCCTTGAGGAAAGCCATCGAAAACAAAGCGCAAATCAGGTTGCCCTCGATATAAATCGTCATGACATGCAAACACATCGTGATGAATTGAATTCATTGCACCAAGAATTAGCCCAGCTCCATAGCAAAATCGGACACTTCGGCCGTGATTTAGCAGTATTGGACGAACGGAAAAGAGCAGTCATTGCCCGTCGCAGTCAGCTTGAGCTTGACATTGCCAATACCGAGGAAAAGATCAAATCTAGGGAAATCACTAAACAAAGCATTATCATTGAATTCGACCAACTATCAAAGGAATTCGAAGAAGCAGACAGGCAATTCTCAGACATTAATAATCAAGTAGTATTACGTATGCAAGAAAGGCAATCGCTTGAAAGTGCTATCGAGAAAATCCGAAACGAGCGTGTGGAGTCTGAAACATCAATTATTAAGATCAGTGCAAGGAAGACCGAATTTAGTGAAAGGATCAACGATCTAAAACTAAACATAAATCAAAGTCAAAAATCAATTAAAGAACTAGAATCAAAAAAAGAAGGGTTGGAGTCTGATAAAAATAGGCTAAGTTCGCAAGTTCCTGCATTTGAGAAAAAGGTAACCGACCTAACTGAGCAGATTGCTGAAGCGAATGATAAGCTTACTAATTTGTTAAATAATCATACAAACCAAGAGAAAAAACTTTCTGACCTTATCAACGAACAAACACGTCTTTCCGTGCAATTAGAAATGCTGTTGCAATCCGAACAGGCTTTAGCTGGATTTTCGGAAGGTGCAAAAGCATTACTTAAATACTCTAAGAGCAAAGCATCAAAATATGACCTCTCAGCGCTAAGCAAGCAAATCATTGTTCCTAAAAGGTACGAAGTTGCACTAAACGCGGCCCTTGGAGAATTTGTGGACTTGCTTATAATTAAGAATCCAAGCATTAACCTCCAGATTCTAAAACATCTTGAGAACAAAGTAATAAATCGTGTTGCTATAACGGCGCAAATCAAAAATATAGCTGTAGAACATGAAATTTCTTTTAGCAACACAAAGGGTATCATCGGGAACGCCATTGACTTGATCGAAGTCTCAGAAGAAATTAAACCTATTATGGCTGTTCTTCTTGTTAACACTCTTGTTGTCGAAAACAAAGCCCAAGCCGTCTCATTGCTCAAAGAACTACCGGAAAATTATAAAATTGTGACCCTGGATGGAGAAGTTTTCCTTAGCAATGGAATTGTTTTTCTGGGGAAACTTTCTTCCAACAGCAAAATTGGTGCAACTCGTCAAAAACTAGAAATTAAACAACATATAGAAAGTCTCGAAGAGAGGATATCAAAAGTAAAAACAAATCTCACTTTGCTCCAAGGAGATATTAGCAATGTTAATATAGCATTGACGAATCTCGAGGAAGAAAAGAACAATAATAATGTTCAACTTGATGATTTGAATCGTCGGAAATCATCTATTGAATTAGAGATAGATAAAATTGATGACCAAACTTCCTGGTTGATAAATCAAATAAAAATATTTTCTAAAAAGATAAAAGAAAGCACAGTTTACCTTACAGAATTAGATGAAGGGATTAAGAAAGAAAGCGACAAGGTTCAAAAATGCCAAACGCAGGAGCAAGAACAAAAGTCCTTATTGTCTGACTTGCCAGTAAATGATCTCCACAATCAACTCCACCAGCTTGAAACAGCAGCCGCTGTTTCAAAGCAGGCTTTTAAGAGCTGCGAAGATAAACTTAAAACCATAAAAGATGATCTTGATGAAGAACTTGCTCAATTAGACAACTTGCACAACCGTTACACAGAGGCATGCAATTTGATAGACGAAATTCAACAAGAGGAATTGGTTCTTCGTGAACGTGAGGCAGATATAACGAGTCAAGCTGACCAAATTGTTACAGACAAGATCAAACCTTTGGAAGAAACATTATCAACTGTGGGTTTAAAATATGATGAGAGTCAAAAACTTGAAAAGAAATTACAAAAGGAGTACGTACAAAGGGAACGTCAGTTTACACAAGTTCAGCTGGATTTAACCCGTAAGCAGGAAAAACTCGAGCTTCTTAACGAACGTATCAAAGATGATTTCGGATTGGTGGATTTTGAATATGAACAGGATATATCAGGCCCAACTCCTTTACCATTCCAGGACATGGTCGTAGAATCCCTTCCAGTTAAACATGAATTACCGGATAACCTTGGCGCTAACATTAAAGAATTGAAATCTCAAATGCGCCGAATAGGTTCTGTCAACCCAGAAGCACAATCAGAATACATTGAGGTTCAAGAACGTTTTGAGTTTTTACAAAACCAGGTTAAGGACTTGGAAAGTGCGTCAGATGATCTCCGAAAGGTAATAAGCGAACTTGATGAGATCATGCAAAGGGAATTTATAAAGACGTTCAAAGCGGTAAGCAGTGAATTTTCTAAAATGTTTGCACGCCTTTTCAATGGTGGTACCGCTCACTTAATGATCTCAGATGAAAAAGATCCTATCGAAAGCGGCATAGATATTGAAGCCCGTCTACCCGGGAGGCGCGAACAAGGTTTAGCACTGCTCTCTGGTGGCGAACGGAGCTTGGCTGCTGTAGCACTCGTTTTTGCATTGCTAAAAGTGTCCCCTACGCCGTTCTGTGTGCTAGATGAAGTTGATGCAATGTTAGATGAGTCGAATGTCACTCGATTTTGTGAACTTCTCAAAGAGCTATCGTCCAACACACAATTTGTTGTTATTACTCATAATCGTAGCACTGTACAAGCTGCTGATGTGATCTACGGTATAACGATGGGACGAGATACAGCCAGTCAGGTCATCAGTTTAAAACTGGATGAAGTTGATGAGACTTATATTGAATAAGTATTCCATTATTGCATAAAAGAAAATAAGAAGCTCGCATGAATACTGTGAGCTTCTTATCATATTAATTTACTTGGGTCGCTATTGGGGTATCGAGTATATAGCTTCCCGGACTGCAGGTGGAACCCCAGGCTCAGCAGGAACGAAATCAATCCAGTAAGGTTCAATGCTAATATCATCTCTGGAATCGCGTAATTCACTCAACCAGGTCGTAAAGGTGTTATCCTTCAAAGTATTAAATTCGTTTGTATTTATTGGCATTTCTCCTTTTCCCAACAATTGGATAATATGAAATCCAAATTGGGTCTGAATTGGTTGGCTTAATTCGCCAATCTTCTCTAAAGCAAACGCTGCATTCTCAAATTCTGCTACCATGTTACCCTTACCGAACCAACCTAAGTCACCACCCATCTCCTTACTACCCTCATCTATAGAATATTCCGATGCAAGTGCATACCAATCATCCCCATTATCTAATTTTCCAAGGATTTCAATTGCCAATTCTTCTGTTTCTACAAGGATATGACGTGCCCAAACTCGCTCTTCGAAGGGTTGTAGGTCCGAGGTAATTTCATCAAGTAATTTTTTCCGTAGAATTTGGGTTTCAAAGATATGCACCAGATCCGAACGATTAAGTCCAATGTTTTTGATGCTATCAAGATAATTGTCAATGGCTTTCGCATAGCCTTCTGTTGTATATGAAGTAGGAGTTGGTGTAACTGTTTCAGTTGGTATCTCTGTCTGCGGAGCTTCAGGGGTAGCTTCTTCCAAAGATTCTTCTATACCACTTGATTTCGATTCAGTAGGTGAAACTTCTTGTGTTGGTAGCAAGGTACTGGTAGGGGACCAGCCTTCAGGTATTTCTGTTGCTGTTGCCATTGCAGTGGGTGTCGAAGTGAATCGAAGCAATGCCAATTGTTCTCCTGATAATGTAGGTGTGCTTGCAAGGGTTGCCGTTTGTGTCGGTGTAGGCGTACCATCAGGAAAGAATTCAAATCCTGCTTGCATTGCTTCAGTTAACTCTTCTTCTGATACAGTGATGCCTCGTTTTTCTGCTTCTTCATAAATCAGAATGTCATCAATCATTTGATCGATCGCATCTTTCCCAACAAGCATTGGTTCGTCTAATCGATCAATTATTTGCTGCGCTGATGTCATAAAGCTTCCCCCTTGAGCACCAAACCAACCAGCATATTGCGCATTCATATACGCCTGGTTGATCAGATTTATACGTGAATATTTTACTCGGGTTTGAAAATCACCCACAGTGATAACTTTCTCTCCAACATGTGCAATAGGTTTTCTGGGTTTAATGATGTAATTATCCACCAATCCATAACCTACGAGTCCAACAACTATTGCCAGCAATCCGAAAGTAGCAATAAGAATAATACGTGTTTGTCGACGTTCCTTTTCTTTTCTGGCAAGGTGTTTTTTTGATATTATCTTTTTAGAAGCATCTATTTTTTTTGCCATGAATCGTCCCTTATTTATTATGCCAAGTTTCACCAGCGAAAGGTAACAATGCCAAGTGCCGAGCATTTTTAATTGCTCTTGCAACCTGTCGCTGATGCTTTGCACATGTACCCGTTTGTCGACGTGGTCGAATTTTACCGACTTCATTGATGTAACGAGATAAAAGTTCAATATTCTTGTAGTCAATGCTTATGCTTTTATCTGTGCAAAACTGGCATACCTTAGGTCTTGAATAATAACGTGGTTTATTTGACTTCCTATAGTCTGACATTTCGTTAACTCCAAAATATATTAATTTGCAAAACTTTATGTTTATGAATTACATGATTCGTTTTATGCATCAATTAATTCGTTTTGCTTATTGTTGAGTATTACCATCTCTTTAGCAACAATTTCAAAGCTCTTCTGTTGATTTCCTTCATTATCTTCCCAATGGCGTGTTTGCAATCGCCCTTCGATATAAACGAGCATACCCTTTGTGAGATAACGCTTACATATTTCGGCAAGGTTCCCCCAAGCGACAACGTTAAACCATTCAGTCTCAGTATGGTCCTCATTATCTTTACCGGTCCACTTACGACTCGTTGCAATAGTAAATGTAGAAACTGAACGACCACCAGGTGTATAGCGCATCTCCGGCTCGCGTCCCAGATTGCCTATAATCATAACTTTATTCAAACCTTGGGTCATTGTTCAACTCCGCTCTGTGAGAAGAACTAAAGGAACATGTCAGTCGGTGCGTTTTACTATATAACGCATGACTTGTTCAACATACTTTAAATTGCGCTTTAACTCTGCATTCGATTCTGGATCAAGCTTAATTTTCATATAGACATAGTAACCATCTGTCAGTTTACGGATAGGGTACGCGAGCTTTCGGTTACCCCAGTGATCCGTCTTTACGACTTCACCGTTGTTATTTTTTACCAGTTCATCAACACGTTCGATGACAGAAGTAAGCGTGGCTTCATCCAGGTCTGGTTGTACAATATAAACTAATTCATATTCTCGCATGAGTGACTCCTTTCCTCGGGTTTGCCCCAAATTATCACCGTGGGCGAGTTTGGGGTGGAAGGTAAGCCATGCTAACGTATGGCTTAAATCAAGTTGTAGTTTATCATAATGCTATTTTTTTGAATAGGGCAAGCTTCTAGAAATCAACGTTGAAATAACTTGCGCGTAGAAAGACATAAATAAAATATATGGCAATCAAGTAAATAGCCTCTTTCTTCCCTAAACGTCCTTTATTAAACCACAAGACGATCCAGAGAATTGCGCCTGTTACAGTTTCCCAAGGCAGATCCCATAGGATCAAAGGACGTGGAACAGCATATTGTGAGATAATCGCGCCCCCGCCAATCGCGACAAGAGGATTGGTAATATTACTTCCTACTAAAGCGCCAAGCGAGATACCATATTCTTTATTGCCAATACCAGCGAGCGCTGTGGTTAACTCAGGCAAAGCAGATGCAATACCAAGTGTAACGACACCAATTAATGACCCGCTGATTCCAGTCTCATTTACCATTATCTCAGTAACCTGTAAGACATAAGTGGCACTAACAACTGTGAGGGCTAGCATTACTAAAGAAATAAGTGTATCTATTATGACATCTTTTACGTTTTGGGGAATATTTTTTGCGATGCCTTCGTGAGTGACAACATTATCTTCTTTTCGATAATGTTTTCGTTCATCCTTATAGAGGAAATAATTATAGGCAATGAAAGTTCCAAATAAAATCAAACCATCAACGCGCGAATAAGTCCCGTCTATCCCGAGCACAATGCACATGATTGTGGTCGCGATCATTGGAATCATACTTTTCCAAAGGAAGTACTTGCGGAAGTATAAAGTCCCAGCCAATAAAACAACGATACCCATTATGAGTGTTTGCTGGACAACATCAGAACCAATGTTAGCACCAAGTACAATAGCAGAACCAATTTTGTAATCTAAGGTCTTTCTCAGAATATTGATAGAAGCAGTAGCATGGGCAGTAATCTCTGGGATGGATGTCGATAATGAAATAACAGTCATTCCCATGAAAGTAGTAGAAAGATTAAAATATGATGCTATGCCAATAAGCTTCTTGACAGCAATATTCGCGCAAAGAACAAGCAGAGCTAACGACGCTATACCTACCACTGAAACCGACAGCAAACCCCAATTCTCCAAACCAGTTCTCCTAACAAATCCGTGTGTTCGAAAATTAATTATATTTTCCGCACATGAAATAACCGCAACCGAGCAGTATACCATATATAAATACCGATGCAAGTTATGAGCTGGCTTTGGTATTCAATAAGCTATTTACTACTTTTGTGGTTGGTATTTAGTCTTTGTCTTCTTTAAGTATATTACCCAGAATAATTGAAACGACACTCACGACCAATGATCCTAAGCAAGCTGACAAAAAATTATCAACATAAAAGCCAACATCAAACCAATTCACAGCAATATTTGAAGCCAACATAAATACAGCTGCATTTATTACCAATGTGAAGAGTCCCATCGTAAGGATAATTAAGCCGCACGAAAGAAACTTCAAAACAGGACGAACGACAGCATTGACAAATCCCAGTATTACAGCCATGATCGAAAAGACCACCCAGGCATTACCTGTAACTTCAATGCCCGGAACAATCCAAGCAGCCAAGAACAATGCTGCAACAATGATCAACCATTTAAGTATAAATTTCATCACAAATCCTTTCTAATTATTATTTACTATGGTAATACATTTTCACTATTATGCACCAAAGATTATATTAGGTTTTTTGCAAAGGTTTTGACGGGCAACTGTTCGTAACCTTTCTTTTGGTAATACCGAATTGCTTCGTCATTATCATTCACAACTAATAAATAGTACCGGATACATCCTTTTCCCCTGAGTCTATTTTCAAATTGATCAATAAGTTCTGCAGCAATACCTCTGTGGCGATATGCTTTATCTACAGCCAAGTGATACATCATACCCCGGCGGCCATCAAATGCGCCCATTAAAGTTCCGAGAATCTTCCCATTTTCTTCAGCGACCAAAAATAAGTCGGCATCACGCTCGCATTTTTTCTTAATCTCCTCAAATTCATCAGATTGTCGCAGTTGAATCCCAGGCGCACAAGATTGCCAAAGTTTGACCACCTTTGAATAATCTCCCAACAAGTCGAAAGTACGAATTTTTATCATGATGTTTATAATTCTGATAGTTTATCCAAATAATTCGGTGACGATGTAATCATATCTAGAAAAGCCTCAACAACTTGTGGATCAAAATGCTTACCGGGTTGATCCTTAATGTATTTCAACGCTTTATCTTTAGAGAAGGCTGGACGGTAAGGTCGGTCAGAAAGAAGCGCATCCCAGACATCCACCACGGCGAATATTCTGGCAGCAAGCGGTATTTCCTCGCCTTTCAAACCGCGCGGATATCCACTGCCATCCCATTTTTCATGATGGCAGTAAGGAATATCC
>Ga0164311_10000728_pt1 | contig 15058 bp, 14 predicted proteins | sample GuaBasSedimGuay2_FD_121796 | JGI IMG/M metagenome (GOLD analysis project Ga0164311, IMG submission 121796) | Subseafloor sediment microbial communities from Guaymas Basin, Gulf of California, Mexico - Guay2, Core 4569-9, 9-12 cm | ecosystem: Environmental > Aquatic > Marine > Hydrothermal vents...
AGGTTCGCCAGTTCCGGTTCGAGGTTTGTTGGCTCCACAACTATAAGCCACCCGTCACCGTAGGGGTCTTCGTTTATTATTGTCGGCTTCTTCTTCACCTCCGGGTTGACCTCTACAATCGTGCCGCTGATTGGGGCTCTCAGAGGGCCGACCCACTTCCCTGTTTCTATGGAGCCGAAACTCTTGCCCGCCTCGATGGTTTTTCCCTCGGGTTTGAGCCTCACGAACAGGATTTTCCCAGCTGTCGCCTGGCCGAAATCGTCGAAGCCGATCCTCGCCTTTCCGTTCTCAACCCTGACCCAGCAGTGGTCATTGTGATAGTAAAGATCGTCAGGAAGATTAACGGTAACGCTCTCACCTTCTAACTCAAACGTTATCTCCATACGCTACACCTCACAGAACACATACTATAATAGTTTATTAACAATTTTAGTGTTCTTCTAAATTTAAAACCATTATGCTAACAAATTACTGCCAAGTGATTGAAAACTTGGAACGCCCACCGCCAACCAAACACCAAGCGAGGGACAAAGGCTAAAGAAGGAATTCGGTATCTCAAAAAGGGAACAAATTTTTTGGCAGGAAGGTTTACAGAGCCTATTTAAGACCTCTGAGTCAGCTAGTCTCTCTGGAGCACCCTACATTCGGAGGGAAAGAATTTAGGTAGTGTGTTAAACGTGGATTTTTGGTTTGAAATATGTGAAGCCGGGGCTTTTGCGGATTTTTAACCGTGGAGGCTTTCCTAAACCGAGATTCTAGTGCGAAAGGTGTTGTACGTTCGGAATGTAGTGCAGGTAATGAGAGCTGAGCGAGGGGCTGAGGATGCTAGGGGTGAGATGAATAATTGTAATAAATGATATGGTATTTGTCCAAAAACGAATGGTACGCGTTCAAAACCCTTTAGAGTACAGGCAATAGCTGGAGGAGAAACTCCCAGGATTACGGGAACATTGTAATGCGCCTGGATTCTTTGGAATAGTTGACTGGTTCTATATGGAGAATATTTCGGGAGAGAAGGGTTTGTACGTGGGGTATAGGAGGAAGAGAGGTGAAGATTTTTTGAAGAGATGTAGGTCCAGATTCTGGGTGGGACGCGAGTTTAATAATATTGATTATTAGTAAAGAATAAGTTTAGAAAATAAGGTCAAATCTCAGCACCAGTTTAAAGAAGAAATCATGTGACAAAAGCATAATTCGATGTTCCAAGGAATAACTCCGTGGCACCGAAATATGTAAAGTAAAAAATTATAATTTCAAGTGAAAACACGTTACTTATAGTAGATGAATAGTAGTAATAGGTGAGTCCTAACGATTTTTTATTATCATAATCCTGTGCAAACAATCCACAAAGCTTGTTAACGAAAGAAGAGAAAATCCCAGGAATGCTGAAAACCAGCGAGGAAAAACTTTTAATGCAACATAAATCTTCTGTAAGTATGAAGCCTTAAATAGGAGAAGGTACTAAAACGCTATTATTCCCAAAGTTGGAGGTGTAAACTGATTGTCCGGAATTACCACGCTCGGATTGGCGTTGTTGATCAGCTTTCTTAGTGCACTCGGATTGTACGCTACTGGACGGCTATTGGCGCCTAAGGGAAAGAAGACCAAGGAGAAACTGATGGTGTACGCCTGTGGGGAAAAGTATCCGGCGGAGAAGTTCCAGTTCAGACTGCAGCTGTTCTACTATGCGGTTTTCTTCACGATACTTGAAACAGCGGGCTTCCTAGTGTTCACCTCTGCTTTCGCGAATCCACTCTTCGGTGGAATATTCGTGGTCTTCGCCACGATAGCGGCGGTGTTGGTGCTGTATCGTAGATAGGAAAAGGTGGTGTGATGGTTGGCAGTCTTAGATAAACTCGTAAATTGGTCAAGAGTAAAGTCCCCTTGGGTTTTCCATATGAACTGCGGAGGTTGCAACGCCTGCGACATAGAAGTCATCGCCGCCCTAATGCCTAGGTACGACATTGAACGCTTCGGGATGCTTCTTGTGGGCTCACCGAGACACGCCGATGTGATGATAGGCACCGGAACGGTTACAAGACAAATAGCGCCAAGGTTTAAACGGTTGTACGAGCAGATGCCTGAACCGAAATTCGTTATGGCTGTCGGAAACTGCGCAATCTCTGGTGGTGTTTTCGCGGGATGCTACAACGTTCTAAAGGGGCTCGACAAAGTGGTACCCGTTGATATCTACGTACCCGGATGCCCTCCCAAACCCGAAGCGATAATCGACGGGGTTGCTAAACTACTAGCAAAACTGCAAGGAGGATAAGTGTAATGTCGCGAAAAAGGCCAAAGCTGAAACCCTCACTAAAAGAGGATGAAAAACTGAAAGCGGAGCTGGAGAAGGCGTTCGGAGAAACAGTAAAGGTTTGGATTCCGAGGGCAAAGAGAATGTTCATCAAGGTAAAGCCCGGAGACCACAGAAAGGTCATCCAGTGGATGAGAGACAACTGGGACCTACAACACGTAACCTCAGTAACTGGTGTTGACAAAGGAGACACCTTCGAGATAGTGTACAACCTGTACAAGTATCAAGGGTATCGCACGTATCCCAACGTTAAGACGGAAATTCCCAAGAAAGACCCGAAAATCGAAACCATCGTTGACATCCTACCTTCGGCGGACTTCTATGAGAGGGAAGTACACGACCTTCTTGGAATAGTCTTTGAGAACCATCCTAATTTAGAGCGTTTAATCCTGCCAGATGACTGGCCAGAGGGAGTATATCCTCTGCGCAAGGACTGGCTACCAGAAGGAGTTGAGTAGAAATGTCGACTGTTAAAATACCGATAGGACCCCAACACCCAGCGCTAAAGGAGCCAATAAACGTCACCATCGAAGTTGAAGGCGAACAGGTTGTTGATGGAAAGGTCAGAATAGGATACAATCACAGGGGAATAGAGAAAGCGTGCGAGCTGAGAACATACGTTAGAGACATATACCTACTTGAGAGGGTGTGCGGCATCTGTTCCCACTCCCACACAACGACGTTCACCCAGGGAGTCGAAGAACTACTCGATGAGGATGTGCCTCGGAGGGGCCTCTATATAAGAACTATAGTCTGCGAACTAGAGAGGCTGCACTCCCACATGCTGTGGTTCGGAGTTGCGGGACACGAAATAGGTTTCGATACACTCCTACACTACTCTTGGAGGGACCGAGAACTCATTTTGGACTTACTCGAAATGATCTCGGGAAACAGGGTAAACTACGCAATGAACACGATCGGAGGAGTAAGAAGAGACATAAGTAAGGACATGATCCCCACACTCAAGAAGGGCATGGACACCTTCAGGGAGAGATGCGAGTACTACCTCAAACTCTGCTCGGAAGAACCCACAGTTCTGGAAAGAACCCAAGGCGTAGGAGTTCTCCCAACGCACATGGCGCGGAAACTCGGAGCAGTCGGGCCAACAGTACGCGCCTCTGGGGTGGACATGGACTGCAGGAAAGACGATCCCTGCGCTGCCTACGATGAAGTACCCTTCGAAGTTTGCACCTGGGACTCCTGCGACGTGTTCGCAAGAGTGGCTGTACGAATCCTTGAAATGATCCAGTCGTGCAACATGATACAGTGGATGCTGGATCATCTTCCGAAGGACGAGATAAGGCTCAAACTCAAGAGACGCGTACCGGAGGGAGAAGTGCTAAGCAGGTACGAAGCCCCAAGAGGGGAGCTAATCCACTACATTAAGAGTAACGGAACAGACACACCGGAGCGAGTTAAGGTGCGGACACCAACACTGGCAAACTGGCCCTCGGTAGAGTACATGCTGAAAGGATGTTACATTGCGGATGTACCAATAATCGTGGCGTCAATAGACCCGTGTATAAGCTGCACCGACAGAATCACATTCGTTGATGTCGAGAAAGAGAAAACCTGGATGTGGGATTCAAACCAGCTACGGAGGTACGGTATCGAATTTTATAAAAAGAAGAGGTGGTAGAAAATGGCTTTTGACCCGTTCTGGTACATTCTACTATACTTGTTTCCACAATATAGCAGTACACTTACAATTCTGCAGTACATATTTCAGCAGCAGGGCAACGTACTGATGGACCTCTTCAAGATAATCGTGTTTCCGGGGATCCTGTTTGTGAGCTTTCTCTCACTCTTCGCCGAGTGGTACGACAGAAAGATTTACGCCCGGCTACAGAACAGGGTTGGACCGTTCCACACAGGGTACCATGGGATACTTCAACCACTCGCAGACATAATCAAGCTGCTAGCCAAGGAAGACGTTGTGCAGAGCGGCGCCGAAGCACGCAGCCTAGCAGCGGCGCCGATATTCGCGATGACACTCTCGCTTGTTATGCTGATGTTCATCCCGGTGTACAGGAGCGCGGGCATCATAAGCTTCGAGGGAGACCTCATAGTTGTGCTCTTCCTGTCCACACTCTTCGCTCTAACGGTTATCCTCACTGGCTGGTTCTCAACCAACAGGTTCGGCGAGGTGGGAACAGCCAGAGCAGGCATGCAACTCATCGCCTACGAGATCCCCCTTGTGCTATCCGCCCTCACCCCAGCGATAATTGTGGCGTACTACTACTCGGTACCCGTGCAAGTCAACAACTACCTGCTCACGGTGTACGGAACGCTCCCACTAACAGCCATACCGACAACACTCTCCTCGATTCTGACCATAGCGAACATAACCCAGACCCAAGCAACCATCGGTATACCGTTCATACTGGTGGCACCCATATCGTTCGGCGTGTTCATCATCGCACTGATGGCTGAGATAGAGAAGGTGCCCTTCGACGTGCCAGAAGCTCACACCGAAATCGTTGCCGGATGGCAGACCGAAATCTCTGGTAAGAAGCTGGCGCTCTACAGGCTATCCTCAGACCTCGAATACCTCTGGGGCGCGGGACTCGCAACGGCGCTGTTCCTAGGCGGACCATGGGGTCCAGGATGGGACATAGGATTATCCACGCTCGACCGCCTCATGGGCGCGTTTCCGTGGGGCTACGTGTTCGGAACCATATGGTTCCTAGTGAAAGTGTTCGCAGTGATCTTCATCATAGCAAATCTCAGAACCCTGTTCGCACGGTTCAGAATAGACCAGGTTGTCCAGGGTGCATGGAAGTACCTCATCCCACTGGCCTTCCTGAACATACTCATACTCCAGACGGTGTTCTACTTCGACCTGTTCGGATGGCAATCAACATACTATGCGTTATTGTGGATAGCGTACATGATTTAAGGAGAGTGTGATATGAAATGCCCAGACCAGCGGCAATGGAACCCGAACTCCTAAGGAATTTTCCACGAAAGCCGTTCACAGTGTTCTACCCATTTGAGAGGCTACCACCAGCCGAAGGCCTGAGAGGAAGACAGAAACTATACCTCAAAAGGTGTGTCGGCTGCGGCACCTGCGCCAAGGACTGCCCATCAGGGGCCATTGAGATGATTGACTGGCCCGACGAGTTTCCCCAGGAGTTAAAAAACAAGGCCGGCAAGGTGCCGAAGGTAGACCTTGGCAAATGCTTGTTCTGCGAGCAGTGTGTCGAGTCTTGCCCAAGAGACGCCCTTGAGATGACTCAGGAGTATGAACTGGCTACCTTCGACAGAAAAGCTATGGAATGGATTGTCGATATGGAAACCGAGTGAGGTCTCTACGCATCCTTCCAATTTTTTTATTTTAGAAAAACTAACGTCCTACGCTCTACTTCCTTTCGTGTACTTTTCTCGGTATGGCCCGAATCTCAGACTCACGTTTTCTCCACTCAACCCGAGGCTCCACTCGCCACACCAGAATTGAGTACAAATCTGAGATGGGCAGATTTATATTCAGGGGGAATTTCATATTCTACGATAGGTATCAAAATAATTTTATATTCAAGCATATAGATAGATTTTTAAGACGCCTTGAAGGCTGTCTAGGTCGTCAGCAGGAGGTTTGATTGAATGGGTGTAAAAACTTTTGAGGACTACTACAATAGACTGCTCAAAATGAAACCTAACGTTTACATCGACGGTGAAAAGGTCGGCAGGGACGATGAGAGGCTGCGAGCCGGAATAAACGTCATAAAGGAGACCTACGACAGGGCGAACGACCCGGAGTATGAGGACTTGTGCACCGCTATTTCCCACCTCACCGGGGAGAAAATTAACAGATTCACACACATTCACCAGAGCAAGGAGGACCTGCTGAAGAAGCAGATGATGACGCGGGTTCTGTGTCACAGGACGGGGGGGTGCATCCAGAGGTGCATGGGGATAGACGCTATGAACGCCCTATCCGTTGTAACCTACGAGATGGATCAGGCTCTCGGCACCGACTACTACAGGAGGTTCGAGAAGTACCTGAGATACTTCCAGGAGAACGACATAACGGCTAACTGCGCTCAGACGGATTGTAAGGGCCACAGGCTGAGGAGGCCCCACGAGCAGGCTGACCCAGACCTGTACCTGAGAATAGTTGAGACTAGGAAGGACGGAATCATAGTTAGGGGGGCAAAGGTTTGTAACACGGTTGCTCCGTACTCGGATGAGATAATAGCTCTGCCAACAAGGTTTATGACCGACAAGGACAGCGAGTACGCCGTTGCGTTCGCCATCCCCGCGGACACCGATGGGGTGAAGCTTCTCACAAGGCCCGCGTATCCACACAGGAGGAAGAAGCTGGACGCGCCAATAGCGCAAATGGGCGACGCCGAGTCGTTCACAATATTCGACGATGTTTTCGTCCCAAAAGAGAGAGTCTTTATGAACGGGAAGGACGACCCTAGGGTCACGCCCTACGCGGGTTTCCTAGCCCTGCTCTTCGCCCACTACCACAGGCACTCGTACACAGGTTGCAAACCAGCCGTATCCGAGGTCCTGGCTAGCATGGCGGCTCTTGTGGCGGAGTACAACGGGATCGAGAGAGAGAAGCACGTTAGGGAGAAGCTGTCCCACCTTATAGGCACTGCAGAACTCGTGTTCGCCGCGGGGCAGGCAAGCGCCTACAGAGCTGAAAGATCACCTTCGGGAACATACATACCAGACGAGGTTCTTACAAACGCTGGCAGGAGGCTCGCGGGCGAGGAGATATACAACGAGTACAAGATACTGGCGGACCTCGCGGGAGGATTGTCCGTAACCCTACCGTTGGAAGGGGACTTCTACAACGAGGAAACGGGAAAACTCGTACACAAATACATAATGAGGAACCCGGAGATACCCGCGGAAAACATTCACAGATGCTTCCGAATGATAGAAACCGCACTGGGTTCGGAGATAGCGGGGCTCATGCAGGTCGCGGGACTGCACGGCGGCGGCTCCCCCCAGATGGAAACAATCACCATGATGGCAAGGTACGATCTTGAGCGGCTGAAGAGCATAGCAAAATACCTGGCGGGAATAGAGAAAGAGCTACCAAGGTACGAGAGACCCACGGTAACACCAAGAGCGATGCTCGAGAGATTCAGAAAAATGTATGCCACCCCAACAAAGGGATAAACCTCAAAAACTCCTCACTAAGACTCAACAGCCACAAAGGAAGGTCGGGGGAATTAACTTTTTTCCCTCTTTTTTTGTAATAGCCTACACAAACTGAGAACACTTGTCTTCAAAAGAAGGGAATGTTTTTAATTGGTGCGGGTTTCTTTTTAGTAGGTACTTTCAAAATGTTTGATTAAGCTTTTGAGGGTAGAAAAGAAAAAGGAGAAGATTCAAGGAGGAGTTTGTGTTGGTTACGGCTGCTTACATACTGATCAAGACGGCTACTGGTTTTGAGAAGGAGATTCTTTCCAAGTTGAAGGAGTTCGGCAGCGTGGAGAACGCGGACCTGGTTTATGGACTGTACGACATAATTATAAAAGTGAGGATGAACAATTCGGAGGAGCTTGACTCGTTTATTTTCGACGTGCTAAGACCCATGGAGGGCGTTGTCGAAACCATGACCTGCATATGCGTACCAGAAAAGTAGCCATATAGGAAAAGGCAGCAAAACCCACATGTTTCACCCCGCACGGGCTGGCCGAAGGTCAATTTTTCCGGGGAGGGAGACGCTTCAGACCCGCGAGACGGCACCACCGGTATTCGAACAGTTCAGGGTCAAGGAACCTCCTCGCCCACCTCACATAAGCCACCCTTCCATCCTTTTCCAAGTCTCTCTCGGTCACTCTTCTGCGTGCTCTTAGCAGTTTTGAAGCCCTAACCATGCCGAGCCAGGTGTCAAGGTTTTTCTCGGCCTCTTCGATGCGGATTTCACCCCTCTCTATCCCATCCACTATTCTGAGTATCTCCTTTTCCAGAATTCTGGAGAGAGTCGCGCCGAAAAGGATATCGTTGCGCGTTAATCGCCCCGTGGCTTCACGCTCCTCAAATTTGTCTACTATGGCCCCCAGATTAACTTCTTTCCCGTCGATGTGGACGCGCTCCGGAACGGTTACACTGACATAAGAAAAGGGACTCATCAACCTGTCAATTATTTTCTCCTTCCTCCTTCTCGACATACCACCACACATTAATTATATCTAGAGCCAACACTGAAAAAAGTTACCAAAACCGTGCCAAATCTAGCAATTATAAAACTTTAACCATAAACCCCAACAGCGGCACACACGGGGTTAAAAATTTTCATGAAAACCATCAGGATTCCCCGAAGCTTAACGAAATTCGTACGCCTAATATTCGGCTAACTCCACAGTTCATTCGCCAAGCGACGAAAATTTTTATAAATACGTACATCAAACTTATGTTAACACTCCGATGCAACAATAAGAGGAACATTGAAAAAATAAAGGAGCAAAAGAGGTATAAAGTAGGAAAGGTGAAGAAAAATGGCGGAAAGTGACGAAAACACCGTTTTTGTCGGAAATAGAAAACCAACCATGAACTATGTTCTGGCAGTAATAACCCAATTCAATAAGGGAACAAAAGAGGTCTCAATAAAAGCTCGAGGAAGAGCGATCAGCAGAGCAGTCGACGTCGCAGAAATCACGAGAGAAAGATTTCTTTCAGACGTCAAAGTCAAAAGCATAGAAATCGGCACCGAAACCATCGAAAACGAGAGAGGACAAAGCAACGTATCAGCAATGACCATAACCCTCGCAAAGTAAACCACAAAACCAAAAAAACAGACGGCAAGAAACACACCACGAAAAACTCAGCACAACCATACCAGAAAAGCACGGAGCCAAAAACACGGAAACTAACCCAGCGACAGATTCCCGAAAGAGAGAATCAGGAGGATGAAAGGGCTTTTAAAAATAATTGCCCTTCATTTTCTTTAATTTTTGAACACATTATCCCCATGAAAAATTCTCCGACCATACAGAATAATGAAGGTATCTCCTTCTTTGTTGCATACCAACGTGGTCTTTTAGACGGCTATATCGCATAACAAATACTGCAGCTTCACTGTATGAGAATCTAGACCATGGTCGGTATCCTGATGGAAATTGGCGTACTCAATTTTTAGTGTACCCCCCGGCTTTACAAGCAGCCCGCTACCCGTTACCTTTTACTCCGTCTCAATCTCCGGCTGATCCTTCCGAAGCTTTCCCTAGAGCAGTGTAGAACAGGACCACCGGTACCGAGTCCGCAGAAAGATGAGTGGTGAGAAAAAACAAGATGTTTAGGAGCTAGCCTCCGCTGCAGCCTCTTCCTCAGGAGCCTTTTCCTTCTGGTGAACCGCCTTCGTAAAGGTTCTCGCAAGCTCACTGTACCAGCTCAAAAGCTTTCCAAGATCAGTGGCCTTGAAGTACATTCCACCAGTCATAGCAGCAATGTTCTCCATCAGCCTATCGTTAACCTCCCCGCCTATGCCCACGGTGTAAAGCACAACGTTGGGAAGCTTCGAAAGCTCACGCTCCACAATAGACATCACAGCCTCCTCGGTATCAGTCCCCTGCGGAAACCCGTCCGTCATGAAAATAATCATGTTCTGTCCGCTGCCCTTAAACGCCTTCTTAAGAACATTAATCGCCTTCCTGAGAGCATCACTCATATTAGTATAGCCGCCGGTTTTGTAAGCGACTTCGGTTAGTATGGTTTCTGCTACTTGGTCTATTTTTCCTGTTGTGGCGTCGTAGTAGTCGTTTCCGTCGAATTTTACGATTTTTGCTTCGTCGTGGTATGTGATTATGGATACTTTTTCTCCGTATCCTCGTCCTACTTTTTCGGCTAGGTATAGGAGTGAGGCGAATGCGGCTCCGTGTCTGCGTTTTACTTCTTCTCCTTCTTCGAATCTGCTGAGGAAGTTTGAGATTTGTTCGGATTCTAGGAGGCTGACGATTCCTTCTCTGGCTGGGGCTATGTTGACTACTTTCATGTCTTTTGTGCTCATGCTTCCGGATACGTCGATGAGTAGTATGGCGTTGAAGGGCATCGCGGGTCCTATGGGGACTATTTCTGCTCTTTCGATTTCTGGCCAGTTGACTATGGCGAATTCTTTTCCTTTTAGGTCGGGGTCTGTGGATTCGATGGATATGTTGGCTTCAAGGTCTTTCCATCTTAGTTTCATTTTTTTGAAGACTACTCTCTTGTTGAGGAGTTTTTTGAGTTCGTTTCTGCGTTCTTGTGCTTGTTTGAATACGTCTTCTGGTGATTGTCCGCCGAGGGGTTCTACGCCGATTACTATCCTTCTTAGGGGTTGGAGTTTCCCTGTGTAGTTTTTGACTTCTACCATAAATCCTTCGTCTAGTCCGCTTGACTCGACTAGGGTGGAGTCGATTTTTATTTTGTCCTTTTCAACTTTTTTGTCGGTGTAGACTGGGGCTGCACCAAAGTTGCCGGTGGTTGGATCCTCAAAAAGGATTATGTTTCCGTCGTAGATTCCTTCGGCTTTTGCGGTTTCGGGGTGGATGAAAGCCGCGCCTTCTGTTTCGCCAGCCTTAACAATTTCGAGTTCCATTCCATTACCTCGCATTCTCGTTGTTGAAGGGTGTTTTTAATCTTTAATTTATTTTCGACATTAATAAATCCTTTTCATAACATACTGTTAGGGGTTGGCGAGCTTGTTTAGTTCTGTGTTTCTGTGTACGCATATAGAAAATGGAAGGGATGCGGATTTAAGTCGACTCTCCCTCTCTCTGTCCTTAGGGTGATGTAGGAAGCCGATTGGCTACAAAAGAGTTATAATCTTTGAGTTTCTTAGATTCTATTAATTGTGATTTTCTTTCATAGCAAGTTGAGAATTCGGGGGTAAGCCCTATGAGTTTTCAGAGAGTTAGAGGTTTTCTGACAAAAGAGGTTTCTGATTTTAGTAAGATTCCGAAGTCCACTCCCCAGATCATTGTGGGTATAGGCCCCGAGGCGGGTAGGAAGCTGAGGAAAAACAGAATAAATACTGTGAAGAAGCTTTCACAGCAGGATTCTAAGAGTCTTTACCAGTTGACTGGGATAAGAAGGTCTCAGCTTGAGAGGTGGATCTCCGCGGCGAGGATACTTGTGGCTGTGTGTGAGATGAGGACGAGGGACGAGAAGAAGATTGTTGTAGCGGGTCTTGATGGTTCGGGTATAGCCTCGATCGTGCGAACTATAACTGGTAGAGAGAGCATCCGTGGAGCCCGCTACGGATTCTCGGCGGAGCGGAGTCAAACCATGAGTGTTCGTGTGAGGACTAGTCTTTTTGGCTGGATAAACGCCGAAATACTCGGTGTGAGCAGGTTGGATGGGGAGGAGCAGCCCGGTGCGGAGAGCGAGGTTTTCAGCCGTGCGGATCTTCTGGTTTTTGTAATCGACGCCCACGACCACGTTCGGCATAGGGACGCCCTCAACTATCTGGGTGGAATACTTGAGTTTTACAGCAAGAGTGGTGAGACGCCCTACACTGTTATCTTTCTGCACAGCGGGGATGGGGCGGGTGAATCCCAGGAGCATGAGGAAAGGAGGAGACTGTTGAGAGACGAGGTCAGAAAGCTGTTTAAGGAGTATCAGAATGCGCGGTTCCAGATAGAGTACACTAACATTTTTGAGCAGGAGAAACTGTTTCTGAGTTTTTCGTCTGCGTTGAGGAAAATCGCAGGCGCGTCCCACGTTGTTGAGGGCATTCTCAGAGACTACGCGGAGTTTCTGGGGAGCAGGGACCTGATGGTGTTCGATGATAAGGCGCTGCTAATCGCGGATTACACGTCCAACCACGGAGAGGTTCTTTCTATTGCCGCGATGAGGATGATCTGGCTTCGGGAAGCCCTGAGCAGAAACTATTCAAAAGACATAGGCACCATGACCGTGGAGTTGGCACCAGGGGAAATCATTGTCTGCAAACCCGTGGACTGGGAGGACAAAACCATCTACATAGCAGGAGTACTGCCAGATCCTGAGAAGAGCGGTGTTCTAAACCTACTGGGAGAGGAACTCAAACCCTGGATACGCAACATAGGAGTCGTCTAGAGAACCGCTGCGCTGTTACCCACGAGAATAATTTCCCTCACTCTTTCCAAATTTGGACTAGTATCTTTATCGCCTCGGAGCCCTTCGCGTGTTCAAACGCCTTTAACACTTTTTTAAAGGGGTATCTGGCCGTTATTAGGGATTCCGTATCTATGAGCCCCCGCTCGAGCAGCCTTATAGCGGGAGCAAATGGTCCGCACCTTGAACCGATGATTGTTATCTCATCTACGACAATTTCTGACCAGTTCAATTCGAGATTCTGATGGTAGGTGCTCTTGGCGACTATTATTCCGGATGGGCGAACCATCCTCTTTGCCAAGCCGTACCCGTCGGGGTTACCGGTGCACTCCACGACTAGGTCAGCCTCCGCCTCGGGCGGGTTTTCTAGCGTGGCTGTTTTGACGCCCATGCGTTCAACTATCCTCAACTTGTTCTCGTGTTTGCCGACCAGCACAAGGTCGCAGCCGGTGAGCCTGAGAACCTGTGTTACCAGTAAGCCTAGTTTCCCGTCGCCGAGAACCATCACCCTCCAGGTTGGTTTGATGTGGGCCTGCATCAGAATCTCCAGTGAGGCTGCCAGGGGTTCAACGAACACAGCTTGCTCGTCACTTACGCCCTCTGGAAGAATGTGGATGTTCTCCTTTGGCATTGTGAAGTATTCGGCGAACGCCCCGTCCGCGTTGTAAATGCCAAGAACACTCCTATTGGGGCAGTGTTTCTGCAGGCCTCTTCTACACAGGTCGCAGGAGCTGCAGGCGAAGTTTATTTCTCCTACGACGCGTTTCCCCAGTAGGTTCTCATCGCCAGCCTCAACAACGCCAACGAACTCGTGACCCGGCACTCCGCTGAAATTCATGTATCCCTTTATGAGCTCCAAGTCCGTTTTGCAGATTCCAACCAGGATGGGCTTGATTAGAACCCAGCCGGGCTTAACCTCGGGAGCCGGATGGTTCGAAACGAGTTTAACTTCACCATTATCCACGAGTAACGCTCTCAAAGCCGAACCCTTCCAAGTTTTTGTTATGGTATCCTCACGTATAAGGTGATAACAGTTATTAAAAGACGTATCTCGTTTAAAAAACACTTAGTGTAAAATATTTTTAAAGTGATGCTTCCTAATTGTAAAGGATTTCAGTTAATGGAGGAATGAAAACGTGAGTGATGTAGGTGAGGAGTTACCCTTCGTGGGTATCACAACGTTTTGCAAGGTTCCTTACACGAGGGACTTGAGCGGCGTGGATGTTGCAGTCATTGGGGCGCCCCTGGATCAGGGAACCACAAACCGAACTGGGGCAAGGTACGGGCCGAGAGCCATTAGGGAAGCCTCCCAGATCTATGGTTCCTTCTTTCAGCCTGAACAGGGAATATACGACATCGAACTCGGAAGACGCAAGCTCGCAGGCACAAAAATCGTTGACTATGGCGATGTGCCCGTGGCGCCGACGCTGAGCGAGTTTAACCTAGACTTGATAACCCTGTACGTTCAGGAAATCGTAAGCAGCAACGTGTTCCCCATAACCCTTGGAGGGGATCATTCAATCACCTTCCCCGTAATTAGAGCGTTTAAAGGCACAAACCTAGAAATCGTGCACTTCGATACTCATCTTGATTTCATGGATGAGGTAGCGGGAATAAGGGTTAGCCACGCAAACCCCCTTAAGAGGGCTTCCGAACTGGAGCACGTTAAGGGAATCACGCAGATAGGCATCAGGGGTCTGCTCAACCCCATATACATCACGGAAGAGGCGGAGAGATACGGCTCAAAAATAATTACAGCCGAGAAGGCCATAAAGCGGGGAACAGGCTGGGTGATGGAGCAGATCCCGGAGGCCGAAAACATTTACGTCACAATTGACATAGATGCCCTTGACCCCTCGGTGGCACCAGGAACGGGAACCCCCGAACCCGGAGGATTCACTTACCTCCAGATGAGAGAAATGCTCACCGCCCTACCGGAGAAGGGAAACATTGTGGGCTTCGACCTGGTTGAGGTGAACCCTCTCTACGACCCCGCGGGAGTCACTGCGCAAGTAGCGGCGAGGCTAATAATAGACTTTCTGGCGGCCATAAGGGAAGCGAAAAAGCAGTACAACGATTAGACAAGAGAACCGGCTCTTTGTTAACTGGAAAGCGTTTTCGTCCACTTCTTCCCTCTTGTTGCATCGTCTTGATTCCCACGGCTCCACGCAAGAGTGTTAAGTCCGAGAACTCATTCCTGAGCTCTCACCTTTCAATCATTTTTTGGCGTGGTTCAGGCGTCATAAACTATTTAAATTATAGAATTAATTAAATCTACAAAATCTTAAGGAAGTTTTGTGTGGAGTGTCGTCTTGGGACTATTCGAAGGATGGCGCTATATGGTTGGAGAAGGGTGTTCCGCTGACATTCGACGCTGAAAAGCTTTCCAAGTGGATTGAGGAAAGGGGCCCCGTCCCCTACCTCATGTTCGGCATAACCTATGAGTGCCAGTGCCACTGCCGGCACTGCTGCACAGGAAACTACTTGAAGGAGAAGCACCGGGAGCTCTCAACCGACGAAGTTAAGGACGTGCTCGACCAGGCTAATAAAGCCTTGGTTGTCAACTTTTTCGGGGGGGAACCCACCCTTAGACCGGACCTCATGGAGCTTATAAGCTACGCCTCGGAGAGAGCGGTTTTCGTGTTTGTGGACACCAACGGCTTACTCATCACGAAAGAATACGCGAAAAAACTGAAAGATAGTGGCTTG
>Ga0164311_10000730_pt1 | contig 15031 bp, 18 predicted proteins | sample GuaBasSedimGuay2_FD_121796 | JGI IMG/M metagenome (GOLD analysis project Ga0164311, IMG submission 121796) | Subseafloor sediment microbial communities from Guaymas Basin, Gulf of California, Mexico - Guay2, Core 4569-9, 9-12 cm | ecosystem: Environmental > Aquatic > Marine > Hydrothermal vents...
GATCACATAGATCTCTGCCTCAACCTCTGTATCCATTACCTTCTTCTTCCTGGGTTTTCGAGAACTAAAGAGATATATTGGTTCAGAGAGCATTGAACCAATCGCTCCCCCGATACCCGAAAACAGAAATCCAACGAGATTCCACACTAAGAATATCCAGAAGATTAAAATATCTAAAAGGTTGTAAATTCTGAGGCTCGCAAAATTAAAATTTATTATATATGTGGATATGCAGAAACCAAGGGTTGCAGATAAAACCCCGACGATAAAACCCTCCTTCAGTCTGCACCTTGCGAGCCACCCCGCAACAAATCCGGAGATCAGGGGTCCTATGATAATGATCAGATTTAGTACACTATAGAGCAATGCACCCACAGTAACCGCAAGTATCTTTTTAAGCATTCTGTAATTTATTAGTGCCAGGGGTAAATAATTAGAAAAACCCGTTGATAATCTCCATAAAGATAGCTACCCAGAGCACGTATCTGAGCAGTTTTCCGGCAACTACAACTGTCGTAAATTCTATGAAATTCATTCTGGCGATTCCCGGAATGACCGTTATGGGGTCAACCGGAATCGGTATGGGAAGTGGCATCGCTATAACCAGGAACAGACCCATCCACCCGTATCTGTTCATTATCTTTTGGGCGCGGTCTATCTTATGATGATCGTATCTCTGCTTTATAAACCCCGAGCCAATGAAGCCCAGGCCATAGTTGATCCACGTTCCAATTACAGAGCCAAGGGTTGCAACTCCAATGACCGATATCGGTTCAATTCCCGATGTCAGGAGAAATGGAAACAGGCCCTCCACAGAGAAAAAGAGGAATATCGTGGAACCAACGAGAGACGACAGAAATAGACCAATTAAGCCATATCTATTTATTAATTCTTTAATAAATTCCCCCTTCAGGAATAGACCGAACCCCAATAAAATGAATACTATCACGGTAAAGATGATCACCTTTTTTTCCAATGACAATTCAGATAACTTTTCTATGATATTCATTTTTCTCTGTTCTAACCTATGTTATTTATTGGAATATGAAACCAATTAAAGATATTGAACTTAAAGATATTGAACTCGGGGAGGATATAGATGAACTCATTGAGCAGATGTATAACTCTGGCGGCTTTACGGCAAAGAAGTTTGCTCTGGGAATTGATATCCTCGAACGGATGAATAGAGAGGAGTGCACAAAATTTCTTTCATTTCCCGCCTGTATAATAGCCACTGGGGTGAGGGGAGTCATACGGGAATTTCTCAGAAAAAAACTTGTGGATGTAGTGATAACAACGACCGGGACACTGGATCACGATCTTGCGAGGATATGGAGGGACTATTATCACGGAAGCTTCGAGATGGATGATCGCGAACTTCATAAGAAGGGCATCAGCAGGCTTGGGAGTATTTTAATTCCGAACGAGAGTTATGGTATTATTCTCGAAAGAAAGCTTCAGCCGGTTATAAGAGCAATACACTCCAGGAGAAAAGAGCTTTCCACCCACGAGTTGATATGGGAGATCGGCAAAAGGCTGGAGAAAGAGAAAAATAAAGAGAGCTCGATTGTTTACTGGTCATGGAAGAATAGAATTCCCGTGTTCATCCCAGGAATAATGGATGGTGCCGTCGGCTCCCAGCTCTGGTTTTTCTGGCAGGGTCACAGGGATTTAAAGATAGATCTGTTCTTAGATGAGCAGAGACTCTCCGATATCGTTTTTAATTCAAAAAAAACCGGGGCCCTAATTATTGGCGGGGGAATCTCAAAGCATCACACGCTATGGTGGAATCAATTCAGGGACGGTCTGGATTATACGGTCTGTATAACAACAGCTAATGAATTTGACGGAAGCCTTTCCGGAGCCAGGACGAAGGAGGCCATCTCCTGGGGCCAGATAGGGGAAAGGGCAAAACATGTGACGATAGATGGTGATGCGACCCTTATCCTGCCATTTATGTCGGCGGCTCTCTTAAGGAGATTGAGATTAAGATGAAGGAAGAGATCATTATCATGAGTGCTCTGATAGTGCTGAGTGGTTTTATAGCCATTGAACTTGGATTCACAACGGCCATAGCGGAATTACTGGCGGGTATGTTCATACGGGAGTTCGTATCCCTGAGGGATGTTGAAACTATCAGGGTTCTGGCAGATCTGGGGATCCTGACATTGATGTATGTCGCGGGATTGGAGATAGACCTGGATCAGTTAGAACGGAGATTTAAGCCCAGTTTCGTAATCGGCTTCTCATCCTTTATATTCCCCTTCCTGCTTGTTTTCGGGCTCGTTCACCACGTCATGGGTATGACAATTCGACAATCTATTCTGATATCCATAGCCTTATCAACCACATCGATAGCCCTGGTCTATCCCATTCTAAAGCAAGAGGGAGAGATGACAGATGATAAGAGAATGATCCTCTCCGCTGCCATGATTACCGATCTTCTGAGCATGGCCGCTCTGGGTGTCTTCTTCACGAAAAACCCCGAGCTTATCATCTTCCTTATACTCGGGCTTTTCGTATTTGCCAAGATTTTTCCCTTTCTGGGCAGAAGGATATTCAGATACTACAGGGGAAACGTTGCAGAGTTTGAATTCAAGATCATCCTGCTGTTGATCCTTGCCGTTGCCGTTGTCTCTGAGAAGGCTGGCTTCGAATCTGCCATAATCGCGTTTTTGATGGGCATGATAACCTCAGAGATAGTTGTTCAACACGAGAATCTGGAGATAAAGTTAAGGGGTATAGTCTTCGGCTTTTTTGCCCCGATCTTCTTTTTCTGGGTTGGTCTGAGTATTAGCATATGGGATATGATCAATAATTTGTGGTTCTTATCACTCTTCCTTATCGTCTGTTTTTCAGCGAAGTATATCGGAACATACCTCGCAAGCAGATTATTTGTACCAGAAAAATCGGGTTATATAGCTTCATTATTTAACTCCCGATTGAGCCTTGGGATCGTAGCAGCAGTTTTTGGTTACGAATTCGATATCTTCGGTCTGGAAGTATACTCTGCCATAATTGGAGCAGTTATCTTATCATCTTTACTTTCCGCAATATTATGCAGGGCCAAGTTGTGGGTGTATTAAAATGATACATGTCAGAAACTCATTCCTAAGTTACAACTTCGAGGTAGAGGATGCAGATGTCGTATTTATTGGAGTCCCCTTTGACTCCACATCTATAAATCCGGGGAGTAAATATGCTCCCGCAGTGATCAGAGAATCGCTCAGATGTATAGAGGGTTTTGATTCCGATCTGAATGTGGATCTATTTGAGAGATTGAAGATCTCTGACCTGGGGGATATAGAAACGGTTCCCGGCTCATATGAATTAACCTCAAAGAGGATAGAGGAAACCATAAATTCCGTAAGAGAGAAGAATCCGGATGCCTTTCTCTTTTTTATTGGGGGGGAGCATCTGATCTCCTTGCCAATAATACGGGTCCTGAAGCCAGACACGGTAGTGGATTTCGATGCCCACGCGGACCTCCGTAAAGAGTACCTTGGGAATAGATTCTCTCACGCGACCTGGGCATCCCACCTCCTTGGGGAGTTCAATCTCGTTCAGAGGGGTGTGAGGAGCTTTTCGTCTGAAGAAAGATCGGTAATGAAAAACCTTGGGGACAGAATCCATGGAGCTACATATCTTACAATAGACATAGATGTCTTCGATCCATCTATTGCACCGGACACGGGTCTTCCCGAGCCCAATGGATGGACATTTGAGGAGTTCTGCAGGAATCTCGAGGAAATTAAGAATTTGATTGCGGCTGATCTGGTTGAATTTGCTCCAGTAGGTTTTAATTCGCCAACGGCATTTCTCGCAGCAAATGTCGTAAAGAAGATTCTTGGAATCGTTGCAGAGAGGCTATGAACAGTCACTGGCTCCGTATCCAATATCAGTACCACTAAAGTTTATATCCTCCGTATCCAGATAATTGCCGATGATCTCTTTATGGAGTAGATCCCTATCTCGAGTTCGTCGATTTTTCCCTCTATGTCCCACCTGCTCATTATCTGTGTTTCTGTCCCATCCGGCTTTATCACATCCATGAGTATTGCTGAGGTTTCATATGGGGATATGTAGACTGTGTAATTTAGCCTGAATCTATATCCTTTGTAACCTGTAAATCTGTCAGGGTATACCTCCACAAACGCGGTAACATTCTCCATCTCTCCCGACTTAAGGCACCTTTTTCTCCCGGGTACGCAGGTTTCATTTATGTGACACTTGTCTATCAGCTGAATCTCTACCTTTTCCTTACAGATCCCACGAATGCATCTCGGTAAATATTTCATGAGGGCAACATCCCCTTTATAGCAGATATATGTTCCTGCGTAGTATTCCTCGCCACAATCAGAATGCACTCCGCAATACTTCAGCTGAACTCTCGAAGTGGTTGTTGAGCTCGTGGTTGTAGTGGTTGTAGTGGTTGTAGTGGTTGTGGACGTGGTAGTAGTGGTAGAAGTAGTGGATGTGGTAGTAGTGGTAGAAGTAGTAGTTGTTGTAGTTGTACATGCTGTCGTTGTGGTTGTGGCTGCCACTTCGGGATAGAAAAATATATTGAGGATTATGGAGAACAGGGTAAAAGATAGAATGAAAACGATTCCCAGAAAGATTAATATCTTGATTATCTGGTCTTTCATGGTATCATCTCTTCAGAACTCTGCCCTCCATATCTATCTCCCCCGAATTTATTCTGTCTGCAGATATTGGCTTGCCGTCCTCTGCGAGTAGAATGGGCACGACAACTATTGTCAATTTCTCCAGTCCCTTTTTAAATCTGATCGCATTTATCTCTTCAGCTCTTAGAAGGGTCTCCTCGCTGACAACTATGCAATCAATCTCGGGATCTACCGTCGCAATCCCATAAGAATCCATTATCTCAACTATCTCGTAGGGTTTTCCTATAGACCTTAAAAATTTTTCCAGGTTTTCCCTTCTTTTCTCGTAGGGAATGACTTTTTCAACCCTGAAGCGGCTCGCGAAATCATCCGAGGTCAGCCCAATAATCGCCGATTTAGCAAGCTGTAAACCCGTCTCCAGAATCCTTTTATGACCCCTGTGTATCATGTTAAAGGTCCCGCCAATTACTACCTTCCTAAACATTTTCACCACATCAGAATTAATTTAGGATTGATCCAAGTTAAACCCCCCATGACTTTTAAGCGGAAATTATAAAATACTAAACATGTTCGATGATATGTATACCAGATTAATTGGAATAGTGAACTATAAGATTCTCCTGGCTCTACCGATAGCCTTCTCCCTGTTAATGATCCCTCTGGTTTATACCCAGGGGATCCCGATGGGAATCGATTTCCAAGGCGGTACCTGGATTGAAATTATAACAGAGAGGGGCACAAGCTCCGAAGAGATTGATGAATTAAAGCTGGACCTGAGCCCCTTGAATTTAGAGGATCTTCGGGTTTATCCGGGGAGGGATGTGATAACTGGTAAGGGGAAATTAACCATTATAACCACGAGCAGGATTAATGAAACGGAGATTAAACCGATACTCGAGGCTCATGTCGGAAGGTTGAATGAGATAGATACCGCAATCGTTCCATTAAAAGAGAGACCACCGATCGATCTCGAGGAGACATTATCCAGCAGATTTAATGCGGATGTCAAATTCGATGAGAATACCAAGCTATTAATAATTAGTGCCTTTGAGATCGATGGGAAAAAATTGGAGAGTGCACTAAGATTCTATCTTAATCAAAATATAACCATGGATCTGCAGAAGAAGAATATAAATATCAAACCGGTTGGCAAAACCCTGGGGAAGACCTTCAGAGAACAGGGTATTAAGGCGGCAATTTTTGCCTACCTACTAATAATTTCGGTAATATTCTTTGCGTTCAGGGACCCAATTCCGTCTCTTGGGGTAATCCTGGCTGGAACATGTGATGCACTAATAGCTCTGGGAGGGATGAGCATCTTTGGGATTTTACTGGAACCTGCATCTTTAGCCGCTCTATTAATGCTTATCGGTTATTCTGTGGATTCTGATATCCTATTAACAACAAGGGTACTCAGAAGGAGAACGGGAACGGTTGATGACAGGATAAATGACGCCATGAAAACGGGGTTAACGATGACTGGGACAACGATAGTTGTCATGATCGTTATCATTCTTGTATCAACAACAGTATTCCAGATAGAGATCCTCGCAAGTATCGCATCGGTGCTGTTGATTGGTCTGCTTGGTGATCTGACAACGACATGGTTCATGAATGCCGGGATACTTAAGTGGTATATAGAGGAGAAGAGGGGTAAATTAAGGATATTGCAATCGCTCGGGAGGAGATAGAATGGACATAATAAGGAGACTGTTAAAGAGCTGGAAGATAATAATACTGATTTCAATGGTATCGCTCTCTCTGGCTCTGATCACAAATGTGATCCCAGTAAATAGGGGAAGGGCCAATGAGCCACTGGGCGTTGGCTTTGGTAATGGCCTGGATTATGGGCTTGACTTCGTGGGAGGGATTCAGATACAATTGAGGCTTGAGGATCCACCGAATGGGACTTTAACCCCGGATATAGTTGAGATCGAAAAGGGTATACTGGAGAGAAGACTGAACGCTATGGGTTTAAGGGACATACCGATAAGACCCTGGGGTAAGCGATATATCCTGATACAGGTAGCTAAAGCATCCCCTGAGGAGATAACATCCATTGAGAACATATTGAGGCAACAGGCGAGATTCGAAGCGAGAATGGATGGTGAGCTCGCAATTTTGGGTTCTGAGATCAGTGTTGATCTGAGCCCCCAGGGGAGCGGTGTAACGAGAACAAGGCCCTCAGAATGGCACGTTGGAATCCGGTTAAGTCTGAGCGGGGGGGAAAGGTTCTGTGCCGTTGGGAGAAATAGAAGGGGCAAACCAATTGACATGTTTTTAGATCGCCCAGAAAGCACGATAATTGCCATGACCAATGAGACATATGCAATTCTAAATGAATTAACAGAGGTTGAGGATGATCCAACATCCGATTCATATATCAAAATAATAGAAAATCGCTCTTTAATACCAATACTCGTGATTGAAAACGATACACTAAATCCGGAAAAATTGGCGGAATTTGAGGGCTATAGAAGGGTGATACTTGCTGCTGATGAGGATCAGATCTCTGACAGGGTAAGAAACGAATTAGAGGAGTATAACCTCACAACGGAGAGAAGACCAAGGAACGGTAGAGACTATGGGGAATGGATACTAGACATTATAGGTCTGAGGTCCTCACCGAGGCTTAGGTGCGATCCGTGCACACAGTGCAAATACAGCGCACAGATAACGGGCAGTGCACCAACCCCCGAACAGGCCAGAGAGGAAATGGAAGAGACCAAGATTTTACTGAGTTCCGGTAATCTGCCGGCAAAGGCGATCGTTGAATCAAAATCAGAGTTTCCGTCATCCTTAGGTGAGAAGTTCCTGGAGTATAGCTTTATTATAGGCGTAATTGCGATCATTACAGTGGCATTAGTAATCTTTCTCAGGTACAGGGCCTTATTTATCGTTATACCCACGATAATTACCGGGCTTTCCGAGATCCTGATAATCTTAGGGGTGGCAGCACTCATAAATTGGGAACTCGATCTACCTGCTGTGGCGGGAATAATAGCCGCGGTTGGAACGGGAGTGGATGATCAAATTGTTATCACGGATGAGACGATCAAGAGGGGGAGGGAAAAGAAGAAAATCGTTAGTTTAACCGAAAGGATAAGGAGGGCCTTCTTCATAATATTTACTGCTGCAGCAACAACCATCGTCGTAATGTTACCCATGCTTTCAATTCAGGCTCTTAAGGGCTTTGCCTTCATGACAATAATGGGTGTTTTAATCGGCGTCTTTGTAACGAGACCTGCCTACGCAAAGATCATAGAGGAGATACTGAGGGACTGATTGATTTCATTGACAAATTCAAGGGAAAGGTGTTGCATACCCAAAAAAGGGCGAGAAACACGACCGACTTATGTCGGTGTGCGTAGCGACACAGCCGCTCACGCCGCAGGTGCTTAACCAACCCGCTTAATCAATTGATATGTTGCCAGGACCAATCCCAGAAATGCCCCAATGGTCATACCGATCATAGCAACTGATTCGCTGATTTTAGCACCCAGAAAGTAGCCCAGGAAGATCAGAACAACTACAAGTAGGGCAAATTCTGCCCCAAGCGTGATCCCTCTCATCAATATCTCGGTTCTCTTTATCTTCATTATTCAGTCGGTAAGCTCGGTATATCTTCTTTCAATTATAAATGGGCTATATTTAATCCCCCCCGCCCCGTAAAACTTGGTAAACCATTCATAGAAGTGCAACCTTATGGTGTGAATAAAAACGATTAAACCCTCCAGTACCAGAACCAGGATATTGCCTCCAACTACAATCATGATACTCAAGATGAATATGTTTGATATCATTTCCATACTACATATTTTATAGATCGCCATCATCATCATCGCATGAATTACTGCCAGTATGCCTATCCTGCTGTAGGAGATGGTATTGCTCAGGAACATTGAGGATGTCTCAAAAACATCGAATAACCCGGTACCAACTGCCCCAAGTAGCTTCTTTACCCCGAACGGATGGAGTTCATGGATTAATTCACTTATTAACATCAGGGCAACAGGAATGCAAATCCCGTACAGTACAATATCTGAGAGGGGGTACATCTCGGCGACCTGAATGAATAAGGGAATCGGAAACCTGAAAATCAGCGCTATAATAGTCACCTCCCCGCAGAAGAACCATAACTTGCCCAGAGAGGGAATAATACTGCTCAAACCAGATTCCCGTACCTTATTCACGGCACTGGCTATCAAACCCAGGCCCATGTGGAGCACGCCAACAAAGAGCGCAATCCCGAACAGTTCCATCATATTATGGGTGGGGCTCATCCACAGGGTTCGGAATTCTCCGTGTGGAGTGGTGTAGGTGTGTCCAATACCCAGGTCTTCATATAGGCCTGACAGGATTTCTTCATTACCGAAGATGCTCCCATATAAAAAGCCAAATATTATGGCGAATATGCCACAGTATAGAAGAACCATCCCGAAATTCCAGTATGATTCATTACCCTTTTTCAGAAATATCATTCCGAGTCCAGCCAGTGCCAGGACCGCTCCATGACCCACATCCCCGAACATCAATCCAAAGATCAGAGGGAAGGTTATCGCTATGATTGGAGTTGGATCTATCTCATTATATGAGGGCAGGCCGAACATCTCTGTAATGCTTTCGAATGGCTTAAATGGCTTCGGATTATCGAGTAATACTGGAACCATCTCATCCGGTTCTGGTTCATATATACGAATCACGGCACACCCGTCGGATGCTTCTCTTACCTCCCTGACCAGGTTATCTACCTCCCTGGCCGGAATCCAGCCATTTATGGTATAAACCCTGTCCGTCTTTCCAAGGTTCAGTACCATCTCCTGGGTGTTTTTCTCTATCTGGGCCATCTCTTTAGCTACTAGAATATCCTTAGAGTGTTCATCCCTGATCCTGTCCAGGTCTTTATGCAATCTATCCTCAATTTCTTTAATCGACTCCAATCTCTCTTTTATCTCTCTCAGATCCTTATTCGTTAGCTCCAGTGCGTCGAATCTGAGCCCCTTTAAAACCCCCTCAACATCATTCTGATGCCCTTTCAATGTTACTACGATAGCTAAAATCCTGTCCTTAAAGGATTCCGTCAGGATTATATGATCCTCTTTAGTCGTTTCTCTTACCCTTAATTTCAACTCTTCTACATCCCCGGGGTCAAGGAATCCGGCAGTAACGTACAGGAAATCTGATGTTCCCAGCCATCCCGCATTAATACCCAGACTATTCAAACAGTTCAGTGCGAATTCATTGCTCTTTAATATCTCCTTTTCTCCAGATATTTTCTCAAGTCTTTCCGATATAGATTCTGCTTCCTCCGCTATTTTATTGATGTTCTTCTCCATCTCATTCAGGTACTCCTCGGATGATTTCTCGGGCACAGAAACCCTCTCTATTTCCTCATCCCGAATCTTCAGGACATCTATCAGGTAATAGATGCTGTTCAACAGGCTCGAATATCTGCCCAGGATTTTTTCACGTGAAATCTCTTTTTTTCCCTCCTTAACCTCTGTTATCTGGACCGATCTTAATTTGCCCAATACGTTCATCACCCTATCCAGATAGCTATCCAGTACCAGAATCCTGATTCTTCTCATCTGCAATGGTTTGAACATATTACAAACTTATAGAATGAAATGTAATAAATAAAATAAAAAAAATGAGTATGGCAGATTATGCATATTCGAATACCAGAATCAGGGTAATGAAGAGCCTCCTTTTAAAGAATAGTGATCTAGAGACATTAATCAGGACAAAGAACCTAAACGATTGTCTCATGTCCCTAAGGCAAACCCGCTACGCCGAGATCTTCTCCAGACTGGAAAAGGTTACCATTCACGGAATAGAGAGACTCCTCGATGTGGATCTCATGAGAACAGTTGATAAGATTATCAGGATATCCCCGCAGAGCTGTGTGCCATTTCTCAATGCCCTCTCAAAGAGATATGAATTCGAACAGATAAAGCTTATTTTAAACTTAAAGATGGGTAATCTATCAAGGGACAATCTATCACGGGGTGAGATCGAGGAGAGACTGGCTATAGGGGAGATGGGTCATTTATCCAGTTACAGGCATACACAAGAATTTCTATCAAGACTAATAGATCTCCCCATGGAAGATATTATTACTTTATTGCGTGAGAGATATAAAGGCCTGGATGGATTCATGCCAGAATCACCGGATCTATTGGCTGTGCTGATAGCGCTGGATCGATACTATTTTTCCGAGCTTCAAAATTCTATAGATAGTCTTAAGGGGGCAGATAGAAAAGTAGCTTCCACGCTGATCTCCATGGAGATAGATACGAGAAATGTAATGACAATCCTCAGGTCTGTAACCCACGGATATGACGCTAAACGATTTATCATTCCCGGTCACGATCCAAGGATCGATGAATTGGGAAAGCATACTCCGAGGGATGTGACGGATGCCATTACAAAACTCTCTAAAACCACATATGGCCCCCTATTGGAGAGCGCCGCATCCAGTTATATCGAGACAAATTCCCTGTTGCAGATGGAACTAACACTAAGGAGATATCTCGCCAAAGAGAGCAAAAACTTAATTAGAGGGTACCCATTTCAACTCGGATTTATCCTCGGTTTCTTAAAGCTAAAGGAGCTGGAGGTAGAGAATCTAAGAGCAATCTGTGTTGGCGTTGACAAGGGTTTATCCCCCGATGAGATCAGGGAGTTACTGATAATGTCGTCATAGGAGCTTATTTTTCTTCTCTCACTCCATAATATCCATTAGAGAATGGATTACTGGTTTATCCTGATCTTTACTGGATTAATTGTGATAGTTACCATAGTCAGCTGCCATATCGCAACCTACCTGGGGGCGGGTTTCAGCGGGATGTTTCAGAGCTATATAAACAGATATATAAACAGCAAACTAAAGGACAGGATAGAACTTCTGGAGAAGAGAGCGGGAGGAGTCGAAAACGAGGGAGTGATCGAAAGATTTGCAGTAGATTATTCCAACAACCCCGAAATTAAGAATGCATGGAATGAATTTAATAACTATCTTCTATGGAATCAATCAGCATTAGATGACATAAAATCAAGGCTTGATGCCCTGTATCTCAGGCGCAAGATGAAGATGACCTCCGGGGGTACAGAGCTCTGGTTTGGTGATAGACGCCCGGGTCTTACGAGGTCTTCAAGATGATAGCGAGCCACTACGTAATTGAGAAAATCCTAAGGGACTGGGGAAACATAGAGGCAGTAAAAGAGCAGTTTGAGAAATTTGCAAGACGTTATCCCGATGACAGGGAATTTCAGGAGGTCTACAGGGAATTTCGAGAATACCTGAGGGAGAGTACAGAGAGACTGGAGAACATAAAGGCAATGGTTTACAGAGAAAAGGATATGAAAAGAAAAACTAATGGGATAAAAAATAGAGGTCCGAATGAGAGAAAAGATACCGATCTCTTAGGGCGTCTACAGCTCTATGAGGATTTACCTGATCACACGCCCGAGTGGGGAGTCACGTTATCCCATCAGGATCATCAGGGCTACGACCAAACCATAGATCGCAAGTGCCTCCGCTAACGCAACGAAGATCAATACCTTACCGAATACCTCTGGTTTCTCTGCTGTTGCGCCGGCTGCTGCACTGCCGGTTACTGCGATTGCATATGCCGCTGCAATTGCCGATAAGCCCATCACCACCGCAGCCGCTAGCTGATTTGTTATCTCAAACCATACCATCTTCTCACCTCTCTAATTTTTAGTTGATATTTCTAATAATCTATGATAAAATATATTATATTATAAAACTCGATATTATAAATTAATTTCCGACACTATAAATCATTAACATTAATATTATAAATACCATATGATTAAAATACTATATGATTAAATATCATTATTGAATTAAGGATGAATGAGCTGTACTATATGATTAAAATACTATATGATTAAATATCATTATTGAATTAAGGATGAATGAGCTGGAGAGGATCAAAGAGATAGAAAGGGAGGTTGCTGGGGAGATAGAGAGGGCAAGGCGGGCTGCGGATGCCCGTATTAATGAGATTAAATCGAGGGAGAAGGAGATAATTCAGAAAGAGGTAGAGAAAGCAAAAGCGGAGATGGAAAAGAAGATTAAAGATGCAGAGATAAAAGCCAGAGAGGATGCGGAGAAGATCATCGCCGATGGGAAGAAGCAGGTTATGAGGATTCGGAAGCTGGCATCAAAGAGAGATACCAAGGCTATAGAACTCGTTGTTAAGGAGCTCAAGGGTGGTTGAAATCGGCTTAAAGGAACTTGAGGCAAGGATCAGAGAGGATGGAAAAAAAGAGGTAAAAAGGATCGAAGCCGAAACAAAGAAAGAGATAGATAAAATTAAAAAAAATATTCAGATAAGAGCAAATGCCTGTGTAGACAAGGTACGAAGAGATGGGGAATTGGAGATAGAGATGGTCCGGAGGCGGATCATAGCCGAGGCAAATACAAAGGCAAAGGAGTTAATCAATTTAGAGAGGAATAAATTGATAGACAGGGTGTTTGAAGAGGCAGAGAATAGAATACTAAGACTGGATGATAAGGAGAAAAGAAAGGTACTTGAAAACCTGGTCGATGAGGGGAAGAAAAGCATTAAGGACCCAATTGTTCTTGTGGATGAGAAGTACCATAGTTTATTAAAGGGGGCAGAACCCTCCAAGCTGAACGATTTCGGTGTGATAGTTATGAGTAAAGATAAAAAAGTAAGGATAGATAATACCCTGAGAGGCAGATTACAACAGTTAAAAATAAAGTTGAAGCCGAAGGTTGCATCTATCCTGTTTGCTGAGAATGGCGCAACTGTATCTGATAGGTGATGAGCTCACCACAACGGGATTTGAACTGGCTGGTATTAAAAAAACCTATCTTGCAACCCCGGATAATATCAAACAGGTACTGAATGAGGTAAAGGGTGATGCAGACATAATTGCAATTACAAACACCCTGTATGAATATGCAGAAGAGAGTATTAAGAAGATACAATCTACCGGGAAGATCGTGATCAAAATTCCTGATCGAAGTGGCGGTGGTGAGGATATAATAAGTAAATTGATAAAGGATACTGTCGGTTTTGAGATAAAATCTGAAAAGAAAAAGGTGGTTGAAGGTGGGTAAGATTATTAGGGTTGCCGGTTCGCTGGTTGAGGCGGATGGTATGAGAGGTAGTGCAATGTACGAACTCGTTAAGATCGGTGATGAGGGGCTAATCGGTGAGATAATTAAGCTGGTTGGTGACAGAGCGTCAATTCAGGTATATGAGGATACCACGGGACTAAAGCCGGGGGAACCTGCAGAGGGAATGAAAAAACCCTTGTGTGTTGAATTAGGCCCAGGGGTCCTTAAATCCATCTACGATGGAATTCAAAGACCCTTGGATCTGATAAAAAATAAAACTGGAGATTACATCAGTAGGGGCGTTAGTGTGCCCCCCATAGACAAAAAAAAGAGATGGAAATTTGTGCCCAAGGTTAAGGTTGGCGATAAACTTGTCTCCGGGGATATAATTGGAGAGATTGAAGAGACGAAGGTAATAACAAACAGGGTCATGGTACCCCCTGGTATTGGTGGTACTGTGGAAAGAATAGAGGATGGTAAATTTAAGGTTACAGACACCATCTGTGTTCTGAAAGAAGATGGCAAAGAACATGAAATCTCGAGCATGCAGATATGGCCAGTAAGAAAACCCAGACCATTCAGGAGGAAATTGGAAAGCAATGTACCTTTAATCAGTGGTCAGAGGGTATTTGACACCTTCTTTCCCCTCGCCAAGGGAGGGACTGCTGCCATTCCTGGAGGCTTTGGAACCGGAAAGACCGTAAGTCAGCACCAGTTGGCAAAATGGGTTGATGCTGAAGTTATCATCTACGTTGGCTGTGGGGAGAGGGGCAACGAGATGACGGAGGTTCTCGAGGAATTTCCAGAGCTCGAAGATCCTAAAAACAAGTTGCCATTAATGGAGAGGACATGTTTGATAGCAAATACCTCCAATATGCCGGTAGCGGCCAGAGAGGCATCAGTTTATACGGGAATTACCCTGGCAGAATACTATAGAGATATGGGTTATGACACTGCTCTAATGGCAGATTCCACATCCAGATGGGCAGAGGCCATGAGAGAGATCTCCGGGAGACTGGAGGAAATGCCCGGGGAGGAGGGCTATCCTGCTTACCTGGCTTCGAGACTGGCAGAATTCTACGAGAGATCCGGGAGGGTAATTACCCTTGGGGGTGAAGAAAGAATTGGTTCCGTCTCTGTCATAGGAGCCGTGTCTCCTCCCGGAGGGGATTTCTCTGAGCCGGTGACCCAGAACACCCTAAGGGTTACGCATGTATTCTGGGCCCTGGATGCAAAACTGGCGGATAGAAGACATTTCCCTTCTATTAACTGGCTCACCTCCTATTCC